>Ga0194116_10006084_pt1 | contig 12997 bp, 13 predicted proteins | sample TA2MahsurfametaG_4_FD_148617 | JGI IMG/M metagenome (GOLD analysis project Ga0194116, IMG submission 148617) | Freshwater microbial communities from Lake Tanganyika, Tanzania - TA2015008 Mahale S9 surface | ecosystem: Environmental > Aquatic > Freshwater > Lake | place: Tanzania: Lake... | reverse complement strand
CTTCCAGGACTTCCGTTCGGCGGGCGTGGGTGGTGACGCCTTCGACCTTCTGTCGATGGGTATGTCCAATGACTTCGAGATCGCGATTGAGAGCGGCTCGAACATGGTGCGCATCGGCGGTGCGCTTTTCGGGGCACCGGCTGTTCAGGACGAGCCGGGCGAGGGCTGATTGGCGCTGTCGATGCGGCGCTGCGTGCGCGCATCCCAGCCCAGGTGGTAGCGCGCAATCGGCATGCCCCGGAAGCTGCTGTGGCAGCGGTAGCACGTCAGGCGCCACCATGAGCGAAGGAACAGCACGAGATCGATGGTGACGGCAATGCAGGTCGCAACGAGCAAGACGGGTGGCGTGCCGTAGCCCGCAAGCCCCACGGCACCGATGGAGAGCCCAAGCACAGCGATGATGATCGTCAGGCGCGGCGACGAGCGGCTCCGATAGAGGGTGTCGCAGCCACACACGATGCACTTGCGCAGATGGCCTCCGTCATCGATGGCCCGTTCCCAGTCGAGGAAATGCTCGCGCTCGTTGCCGGGCCTGCCCAGGCGCAGGCGTGCAGGGCGCTGATCGAGGCTGACCTCGGCATCGCCCAGTCGCGTGCCGTCGATGGCTCGTGCAGTCACCTTCACCTTCGGGATCGTACTGCGGTCGCCCTCCTCCGCCGCGCCGCCGTAGCATCGTGTGCATGAGACCGGGATGGTCGCACGCGCTCCAAGGACGCTTCATCGTCTTCGACGGCCCGGATGGCAGCGGCAAGAGCACGCAGATCCGTCGGTTCGTGCAGGCGGTGCGTGACGACGGCACGACCGTGACCGATGTGCGCGAACCCGGCGGCACGCCCATCGGCGAGAAGATCCGCGAGATCCTGCTCGATCCGGCCAACGTCGAGATGGATGTGCGCTGCGAGATGCTGCTCTACATGGCCAGCCGTGCGCAGCTGATGGTCGAGCGCATCAAGCCCGCGCTCGCCGCGGGACACATGGTGCTTAGCGATCGCTTCATCAGCAGCACGCTCGCCTACCAAGGCACCGCTGGCGGACTCTCTCCCGCAGAGATCCTGTCGGTCGGCGATGTGGCCATCGGTGGCCGCTGGCCCGACCTGACGGTCGTCTTCGATGTCGATGAACACGTGGCCGCCGGCCGCCTCTCGCCCCTGCTCGATCGCATGGAGCAGAAGGGTTCGGAGTTCCACCGTCGCGTGCGCGCGGGCTACCTGCAGCAGGCGCGCGAACGGCCCGACCGGCATCTGGTCGTCGATGCCTCGAAGGATCCTGATGCGGTCTTCGTGCAGGTGATCGCCGGCGTCACGGCGCACTGGCCACGCTGAGCCGTGCGCGCACGATCGCAGCGACGGCCTCAGTGCAGTGCGTCAGGTCGTCGTTGACGACGAAGGCATCGAAGGTCGTACCTGCCTTGGCACGGGCGATCTCGCTGCGGCTCTCCGCGAAGCGGCGCTGGATCGCGGTCTCGTCCTCGCGGCCACGAACACGCAGGCGGCGCAGCAGTTCCCCTTCGTCCGGCGGCAGGATGAAGATGCCCAGCATGCCCGGCATCGCACGGCGCACGTTTTCGGCGCCCTGCACATCGATGTCGAGGATCACCAGACGGCCCTCGTCAAGCTGGCGCTGGACCGCATCGCGGGGCGTGCCGTACCAGTCGCGGCCGAAGACCTGCGCATGTTCGAGGAAGCGTCCCTCGTCGATCCAGCCCTGGAAGGTCGCTTGATCGATGAAGAAGTAGTCGACCCCGTCGCGCTCGCCTGGTGATGGAGCACGGGTCGTGGCGCTCACGCTGAAGGCGGCGTTGAACTCGCCCATGAGCCCGTGCACGATCGTGGACTTGCCCACGCCGCTGGGGCCGGCGATCACGAGCAGCAGGCCTGGATGGGCGGGATCCGGGGACATCGGGACAAATCTACAGATCCGTGACTGGACTGAGGCGCTCAGGGCCTTTGGGATCGGGGGAATCTCCCTTCTGGAGGCACAGCATGGACCAGGTCCTAGAGCGAAAGAGCACCATGCATCGTTTCGTCAGCCTTGCGCAGGCCTATCGCGGCTGGTCCAAGACCCAGACCGCCGAGCGACTGGGCCGCGAGGTGGCCAAGGTGGTCCCTGAGAGCGGCAATCCAAAGCTCGATCTCGTGGTGGCGATCGCCGAAGCGCTTGAGTGGCCCCTCGGTGATGTGGCTGAGGCGCTCTGGCGGCCCGGCAGCGGTGCACGCACACCCGGTGCACGCACGCCGTTCCATGAGCTCGATGCCCAGTCACGCCAGGCGCATCGTGAAGGCCGCTACGACGACATGCTCGAGCTGGCTTCGCTCATGCTCGGCGCGGCTGCGTCGGGCAACGAGCGTGCGATCGCCTTCAATCGCCAGTGCGGTGCGCACGATGGCCTGGGGCAGTTCATGCGTAGCCTCTCGTCCGTGCAGCAGGGTCTGGTGCAGCCCGATGTGCTGCCGCGCACACGGCTCATGCTGCGGGTCAACCTGGCCAGCGCGCACTATGCACTCTGGCATCTCGTCGAGAGCCGCAGCATTGCCCACGAGCTCGTGCATCACTTCACGGAGCATCCGCCCAAGGATCGGTTCGAGCGTGTGGCGCAGGCCTTCGCCTTCCTCGTGCGCGGCCAGAGCGCGCGCCGCGCGATCGAGCGCGATGCCTCGGAGGCCGGTGCCCATGCCGAGAGCGCGCTCGGCGACCTGCGCGCCGCCCACGCGGCATACGCATCGCTGGCTCGGGACTTCGATGATGCGAGCTACTCGGCCGTCGCACGGACCTGCCATGGAGCGATCCTCGAGTGCGAGGCGTACCTCGGCCTTCGTGATCCGGCCGACGCCATGGCCGAACTCGAGTCCGGCATCGCGGCGGCGCTTGCGCAGGATCCTGCGCCGCGAGGCGATCTCCTTGAGAGCCACGGCTGGTGGGCGGTCTGCGCCTGCAACATCGCGGCACGATCGCTCGATGGCCCGGCGCTGCACCGCGCGCTGGCCATCTTCACCAACATGATCAGTGAGATCGCCGAAGCGACCGACAACTGGTCGCTGCGCGAGCGCTGCTTCAGCATCGAGCACGCCGCGCACACCGATGATCCATCGGCCGAGTGGCTGCTCGACCGCAGTGACCTCAAGGTGCTGTGTGGCACCATGAGCCGGTTCCCATCGTTCCGTCCCACGGGTTGGCGCATCCTCGAGCGCGCCCAGGTCCTGGAGGAAGCCTCATGAAGCCAGTTCATCTCGTGCTGTGCGGCCTCTTGGCCGTTGCGGTCCCGAGCGCATCGATCGTGCACATCGCCTCGGCCGGCAATGGCTGGTGGGGCGATCAACGCCGCAAGCTGCCGCCGTGGTGGATCGGGACGGGCCTGACCACCCAGGAGCGCATGTTCTTCGCCATGATGGATCTGCGCTTCGGCATGCAGTGGATGCACACCATGCAGGAGGAGGTCGTCATGCCGATGTGGCTCCAGTGGTCTCGCGAGTGGCATCGGCGCGAGAAGTCCGGCCGCTGACGGACTCCAGAAGGCGGTACCGATCGACGCAGCAGGTGCACATCAGCATCCCTCCATGGGCGAGCGCCATCGGTGTGTCGGCGACCTACACTCGGTCGATGCACCGTGCGCACGCATCGAGGCTGACCCTGGCGTTGGCGGTTGCGTCGGCAGCGCATGCGCAGCAGGGTGACCAGCGCGGTGAGCCGCAGCCGCCTCTTCCGGCGGCATGGCTTTCGGTTGACAGCCCCGCACTCACGCCTGAGCAGGCGTTGGCCACCCTGCGCGTGGCCGATGGCTTCCGCGTCGAACTGGTGGCCTCCGAACCGATGGTCGTCGCGCCCGTGGCCATGGCGTTCCATCCCGACGGATCGCTCTGGGTCGTCCAGATGCCGGGCTACATGAGCGACATCGATGGTTCGCGCGAACGCGATCCCAACGGCAGCATCGTGCGCCTGGTCGATCGCGATGGGGATGGCCGCATGGACGAAAGGCAGGTCGTGCTCGATGCGCTGGTCCTGCCGCGCTCGATCGCCTTTCACCGCGGCGGCACGCTCACCGCGGCGGCACGCTCATCATCGAGCCGCCGCACCTCCTGTGGGCGCGGGATCTCGATGGCGATGGTCGCGCCGAGTCGACGACGATCGTCGCCTCGGGCTTCGCGGGCCTCGACAGTCCCGAGCACGCGGGTAACGCGCTCACCTGGTGCCACGACGGCTCCTTCGTGCCGAGCCAGCACCAGGCGGGGTTCGTCGATCATGGCATGGGCTTTGCGGCGTTCGCCACGCCGGTGGAGGGCCAGTGGGGACAGGCGATCGATGACTTCGGTCGGCTGCTCATCACGCCCAACAGCGACCCCCTGCTGATCGATCTTGTCCCGCGGTGGATGGCGGCGCGCACGCTCGGTGCATCGAGCCTGCCCGGCGTGCCGCAGCGCGTGGTTGAGGATGCGCGCACATGGCCCGCGCACCTGACGCCAGGGATCAACCGTGCCTATCGAGCGGGCATGCTCAACGATGGTCGGCTCGTGCAGGTCACAGCCGCGTGCGGACCGGTCATCAACCGCGACATCGTGCTCGGTGAGCCGATGCGCGGCGATGCCTTCGTCTGCGCACCATGCGCCAATGCAGTCAAGCACTACCGGATCACCGAGCGCGAGACGGGTCCAGTGGCAGAGCCCATGCCTGTGGGCGGCGAGTTCATGACGAGTACCAGCGAGCGGTTCCGTCCGTGCGACCTCAAGATCGGTCCCGATGGTGCGCTCTACATCGCCGACATCAGCCGCGGCATCATCCAGCATCGCATCTTCATGACGAGCTTCCTTCGTGCGCAGGTCGAGTCGCGTGGCCTCGATCGGCCGATCGACCAGGGGCGCATCTGGCGCGTGGTGCCGGTGGATCGGCCGCTGCGCGCACGCGTGGATCTCATCGGTGCTGACGATGCCGCGCTCGTCGGGCACATTGCAGGCCCGAGCGGCCACCTTCGCGACCATGCATCGCGACTGCTGGTCGAGGGAAACCGGGTGTCGACCGTGCCCGCGCTCACCGAATTGGCACGAGGCGTGGCCGTCGACCCTGCGGTGCGCCACTCGGCGGCCTGCACGCTCATCATGCTTGGTGCTGGCGACGGTCCGCTCATCGAGGCGCTCTCCTTCGATCGCGATGCGCGGCTGCGAGCGGACGCCGCGATCCACGCCGCGGGCATGCTGCATGGCGGGCAGCATGTGGAGCAGAGCGTGGCCATCCTCGAGCGATTGGCACAGGATCCAGCGCGCGGCGTGGCGATCGCCGCACTCGCCGCGCTAGGCGAACTGCATGACGATCGCCTCTTCATCGAGGCCGTGGCGCGGCTCGCCGCCACGCGCACTGTGCTGAAGGATGCGCCGCGGCGGGCGGCGCTGGCCAGTGGGATCAAGGGGCGCTCGATGCTCCTCCTCGAGTGGTCGCTCACGCTTGCCGATGCGCGCGATGCCGGCGTGCGTGCCCTGGTGCAGGAGTGCGCAGCACAGGTCCTTGCGCACGGCAACGAGCGCTTGAACGAGGCCCTGCTCGCGCTGGCAGCGCGTGCGGCGTCGACGCAGCCACAGGTCGCATCGTCGATCCTTGATCGCGTGGCATCGTGGACGAAGCCCGGCAGCAAGGACGCGAGGCTCCTGCGCATGCGGGGCCAGCCCGTCGGCTGGGGCGAACTGGTCGCCACCGGACCGCGTGCGGTCCGAGCGGCCGCCGTGCTCGTGGATCCGCAACTCTCATGGCCTGGCCGCGCGGGCTATGCCCTTCCCAAGGCGGAACTCAGCGCCGAGGAACGCGGCCGTCTGCTCTTTGGCAACTGCGTGGGCTGCCACCAGGCCAGTGGCAGCGGCATGCCACCGGTCTATCCACCCTTGCGCAACAGTCCTTTTGTAACGGGCGATCCTTCGCGGCTCGTGCGCATCCTGCTGCATGGGCTCGAGGGCGAGCTTGAGATCGAGGGCATCACCTATCGAGGCGTCATGCCAGCGGCGCCGATCCAGTCGGATGCGGATCTTGCATTGCTCGCGACATGGCTGCGCTCGCAGTGGGGTCATGCCTCCACACCGATCGATGCCGGGTTCGTGGCCAAGGTGCGTGCGACCGATGCCGCGCGAAACGGCCCTTGGCCTGTGTCATTGCTCGAGGCCACCGCGGCGGTGGAGACGAACGACTGACTGGGATGATCGCGAATCCTTGGCGATCAGCCACCACGCATGAGCATCTCGACCTGGCTGCGGAACTCCCCCGGCACATCCATCAGTCCGCCGTTGTTCCCCGCATTGCCTGGTTCAAGATGGCCCTCCCAGAGCACGGTGCCGTCGAGTTCCTCGACACGCACCTCGGCAGGCCCGTCATCGCGTCGGTTGATCGTGATGCGGATGGAGCCATCCTCAATCGTCGCTGATGACGATGAGGAGCGCCGTTCCTCACGCTGTCCATCACGCTTGCGGTCGCGCGCAGCATCCCCCGGCGCTTGGTCCGGCGTATCACCACGGCGGCCCCGGCCATCCATCGGTGGCATCGCCGGACGCGGTCCATCGCCGCGCCATTCCTCGACGTCGATCTCGACCTGCACATTGCGCTCAAGGGCGCGCATGAGCCGCTCCATCACGCGGTCCTGCTCTTCCGGTGGCAGGTTGGTCACCGCTTCACGCACGGCCTCCATGAGTCGCGCGCGAGCGGCCGCAGCGGCGTCCCGTTCGCGCCCGGGCTGCGCCTCGCGCCGCTGCAGGTCACCGCGCTGTCGGGCCGGTCGATCCGGAGGCAGCATGCCGTCGACTTCGCGCCATGCCATGCCTTCCCCACCTTCGGGCCGGCCTTCTGCCCGGGCGCGCGCCGGTCGTTCGGTCGGCGGCAGATCATCGTTCATGCGATCCGGCGCCCCGTTTCGTGCAGGCACCAGGCGTTCACCGAGCGCAATCTCGACCTGCTTGCGTTCGCCGCGACGAAGCCAGGTCAGCTTGACCTTGGCGCCCGGCTGCTCGGATCTCACAAGTCCGTTGAGTTGATCGACATTCATCAGGAATTGGTCGCCCACCATCTCAAGGATGTCGAAGCGTTGTAGGCCAGCCTTCTCAGCAGGGCTCTCGGCCTCGACGAACATCACGACGAGTCCTGCACCCTTGCGCAGGGGCAGCTGCATGGCAACGTCGCTGCGCACGGGTTCGACCTGCACGCCGAGCCACGCTTGACGCTCGGTCATGCGATCGGTCGGTGCTTGCACCGGGGCCATGGCTCGTTGCGGTGGCGGGGCGGGCTGGGCGGCACGCGGTTCCTGGGCAGGCGAGCACGAGAACGCGACAACGAGCACGGTGGGAACAACCAGCGCCATGAGAGCCTCCTTGCAACGGACAACCGGGACGGAATCCATCGTCGTACCAAGGGACATCGGTCATTGTGGGTGTCGCGCTGCAGTGTCGGGAGGTGCTCAGTCGCCGGGAAGCACCCATCGCGCGCGTCGCCGCGCGCCGCTCTCGCATGTCACTCCGTCATGTCCCAACCGGCCATGTAGCGGCCCGACTCGAGCTTCAGGATTTGTCGGACCAGGTCATTGGCCAGCGTGCTTGCACCAAATCGGAACAAATGAGGCGATAACCAATCCTGTCCGAGCGTCTCGCGGACCATCACCAAGTAGTGGATGGCTGACTTGGCGGCCTTGATCCCCCCCGCTGGCTTCATGCCGATGCGGATGCCGGTGGCGCGATGATGATCGCGGATCGCCTCCAGCATGACCAACGTCACCGGCATCGTTGCTGCGGGCTGGACCTTGCCGGTGCTGGTCTTGATGAAGACCTCGCCGTCGGTGAGCGTTGGCGCACCAGGCACGCTGGAGGCGGCCTCCATCGCGACATCGCTCGCGTGTCGGACCAGTTCGAGCGTGCCAAGCTCTCCCGTCTCCAGGATGATCTTGAGGTGCGCCGATCCGCAGGCTCGCTTGATCTCGCGGATCTCCTGCGCGACCTCTGCATGGCGGCCTTCGAGCCATGCTCCGCGCGTGATGACCATGTCGATCTCGTCGGCACCATCCGCCACGGCACGAGCGCAATCAGCCAGGCGAAGGTCGAGCGGATACTGCCCGCTGGGGAAGCCAGTCGCGACGCTCGCCACCTTGACGACCGAGCCGTGCAGCGCTTCACGGGCATCACGCACACGTGATGGGTAGACGCACACCGCAGCCACTGGCGGCAGCGGATCCCTCAGCAGGCCGTGATAGGGATGAAGCGCCTTCGCACAGAGCGCTCGGACCTTCTCCCGCGAGTCCTTTCCTTCAAGTGTGGTCAGGTCCACCATGGACAGCGCCAGTCGCAGAGCCTGGCGCTTGGAATCGTTCTTGATTGATCGCTTGGTGAACGACGCAGCGCGTGCAACGGCGGTGACCGTGTCGACCGCGCGCATGCCAGGTCAGTTCCCGCGCGCGCGGGCAAAGAGCGCACCAAGGTTTTCGGTGTGCCGCAGCTGCACCTTGAAGTCCTGGAAGCGCTCGATGGCGTAAACCAGAAGCACTTCATCGCGGCTGTCCACCACGTACACGGCTTCGATGGGTTCGGACGGAGAGCCCTGGCCCGTAGTGGCCGAGCACACGCTATAGCCGTGATAGCCGCTGTTGGCTTGGTCGGCATAGGCGTGCTGTTCGAGACGGCCTGCCTGGATGATCACGAGCGCACCAAGGAGGACCGCAGTGGCCCAGAGGATCGCTGCGCCGGTGCCGATGGATTGCTTGTCGTGGCGGGTGCTCATCGTCCGCTCCTCCGTGCCTGCATGCTGTCGGCCGCGATGCTGCGGTAGCCGACGTAGTTCATTTTCTTGCCGGCGTCGTCCCAAGCAAGCGCAACGAGCTCATTGTTGGTTTCGTCGATCACGTAGACGACCGACAGGGGCGTGCCGGTCACGCCGCTGGAGATCAGCATGTAGCACCCGCGCTGGCGCTGCTGCGCGCTGGCGCTGCCTGACAGCGAGACCAGCGCCAGGGCTGCCAGCAGCACGCCATTCAGCGCGATTAGGGAGAAGAACTGCGTTCGTGACATGAGGGATTCTCCTGGGTGGTGTGATGATCGGCTCGTTGGTCGTGATGTCGTGATCAATCATGAGCGGACCATGAAATCGACCCATGATCAAGCCATGGTCAATCCATGATCAATCCATATGGCTGCGCTTCACCGGATAGAGCGCCACGCCGAGCACGCCGGCGCCGATCAGGAACATGATGGCGTAGCCGAGCCATGCCGGCGCAGGACTGTTGACGCTTGGTTCGCGGGGCCCTTGGGCCAGAGCGACCCCGGTGATGAAGAGGGCAGCGACCACCGGGGCAAATCGTTCGATGCGGCTCATGACCGGACTATACCGGGCGCCTCAGGCGCCAGTGCCAGGCGCTTTCCATCGCGCACCGCGCGCACCACAGGGTGACCCGGGTCGTGATCGAGCACGATGCGCAGATCGCGATCCAGGGCTTCCTGCAGGAAGGCGCGCTTCGTCAGCATGGTCTGGTAGGGCAGCATGTCGTAGCCAAGGCTTGACGATGGATGGGCGTGGTGACGCGTGGGCATGAGGTCGCCGGGGAACGCCCATGCGCCGTCATGACCCTCGATGAAGGCGCCCTGCATGCCCCAGGTGTGACCGGGCAGCGGACGGAGTTCGATGCCCGGCAGCGGTTCCGCCCTGCCGTCGTGGAGCACGATCTGCTGCGCGATCGGGTCAAGCACCGATCGCAGGTATGTCCGTGTCATGGTGCTCTTGTTCGCGAGCGCATCCTCCCATTCGGTGCGTTGCACGTGGATGCGTGCACCCCTGAAGACCGGGGCGATCGATGCATCGGGTCCGGTCGTCAATCCAGCGGCGTGATCGAAGTGCAGGTGCGTGACGATGACGTCGGTGATTTCCCGTGGTGCTATGCCGAGCTCCGCCAGCGCATCGACCACGGTGCGGCGGGCGAGCAGCCATGCGGCGCGATCGTCGTCGCTCCACCGATCGCCATAGCCGGTCTCGACGAGCACCGTGCGTGCTCCGTCACGCAGGAGCAGCGCGTTGCACGCGAGCGGGATCCGGTTGTCGGCATCGGCTTCCAACGCAGGAGCAGCGCGTTGCACGCGAGCGGGATCCGGTTGTCGGCATCGGCTTCCACCCAGGTTGACCACTGCACCTTCGGGATCAGCCCGAACATGCCGCCGCCATCGAGCCGGAAGTCACCGGCGCGCAGCACATCGACATGCCATCGGTTCATGCGTGGTCTGCTCCGTGCGTGCTGGTCAGGGAGCCGTGTTCGGCACGGCAGGCGGCGGTGTCGGGGGCGCTGCAGCGGGTTGCGTTCCGCTTGCAGGGATGACGCGATCAGGCATGGGCGGACCGACGCGTGGATCCTCCATCGGCGGATAGACCATCACGCGCGAACGGTCGATCGAGATCGTGCCTTGCTTCTGTGCGGACGAGCCGAGGATGGCCATGCGACCGTGCGCTGGCATGCCGGGTTCCTCACGCCCGCCCACGGCGGAGCGGTCGACGAAGGTGTCCACGCGCTTTCCCTTGATGGCCACCGCGATCGCATGGTCCTTGCCATCACGCAGGCGATCGATGCCGATCTTCGAGCGCACGCCGCCATCAGGGGAGTCGCCCTCGGGAAGGCGCACGAGGAAAGCGGCGCCCGGATCATCGCATCGACCTTCGATGATCGCCAGGCAATCACCGTACGACTCATCGCTCATGAGGACTGATGGTTCGACTTCGGTGGCGGGGTTCACGAGCCGTGCATGGGGCGGGATGCCATCGAGTGGCCACGGCAGACCTGATCGTGCTGACCATCCGTGCAACGCCCCGCCATCGAACATCCGCACGACCTTCGGTGGAGGCAGTTCCGCGATCATCACGCGGCGCCACTGGATGGTGGTTCTGCCGGAGTGGACCTGGAAGGCGATGCGCCCGTCCTCATCCATGATGTCCACGCCATTGGCGGCGGGTACGCCGTTGACCCAGGTGCGGAACCAAGGACCGCGGCATTCGATGACGTATCGATTCCACTCCCCTGCCTTGAAGGCGTTCCGTGCCGCTTCGTTGTCCTTGAGGTCAAAGAGCCATCCGCGACGGCCCTCGTCGTAGATGCCGCCGCTCCACGCACGAGGCGTGGGGTCGATCTCGACTTGGTAGCCGACAAGCGACCCGGTGCCCTCGTCCTCGCGCACCTGGCTGCGGATCTGAATCCCTGAGTTGCCCTCCTCGATTCGGAATTCGAGGTCGAGCACGAAGTCGCCATAGTTGCGTGGGCTGACGAGGAAGGCGTTGCGCGTGTCCGTGCCGCTGCCCGTGAGCACGCCATCCTGCATGGTGAACTTGGCGAGGCCGCCGACGATGTGCCATCCCTTGATCGATCGCTCGGGGAAAAGAGGCTTGAGCGCAGGCTGCGGCAGGCGTTCGGCATCGTTGCATGCCGTTGGTGCAGTGCATGCCGCGTGCAGCAGCGGCGCTGTGGTGGCGACTGCCTTCTCGCTGAGCGCGGTCGTGGTGAGCGCGGTCGTGGCGAGGAAGCCGGCAAAGCGGAGCACCGTCATCGAGGTGGTCGATCGCATGGGTCGTGCCATGCGGGGATCGTAGCCCGGGGCTAGCCTTGCCCCGATGACGACATCACCCACGGTCACGCTGTTCGGAGCCGCGGGCGAAGTCACGGGATCCTGCACGCTGGTCGAGTCCACGTTCTCGCGAGTCCTGGTCGATTTCGGCATGTTCCAGGGTGCACCAGAGCAGGAGCTGCGCAATGCTGAGCCCCCGCCGATCGATTTCGCAAAGCTTGATGCCGTCGTGCTCACCCACGCACATGTCGATCACTGCGGGCGACTGGGCATGCTGTCACGACTGGGCTTCAATGGTCCGATCATCGTGAGCGATGCCACGAGCGAGCTCTTGCCGCGGGTGCTCCGATCGAGCGCGACCCTGCAGTTCGTCCGGATTGAGGAACATGGCGCGGGAACCGCGCCGAGTTTCGAGGTCCTCGAACCCGCGCACCTGGTGCAGTCGAGCCGTGCGCGCGACGTGCCGCCCGTGGTTCTGTTCGGGCATCGCGATGCCGACCGGGTGGCCAAGATGGTGCGGGCGATCCCCTGGTCGGCGTGGCATGAATTGCCTGGCGGGATGCGAGTCCGATTGCATCACGCCTGCCATGTGGTCGGTGCGGCGAGCGTGGAGTTGGAGCTCGAGCATGCCGGGGCACGCCGTCGCGTGCTGTGCTCAGGCGACATCGGGCCATTCAACAATCCCCTGCTGGCGGCGCATCAATGGCCTGAGTGCGCGCCGGACCTGGTGGTGATGGAATGCACCAATGGGCATCGCTCGTTGCGGGAGCAGGATGCCGTGCGGACCTTTGACGCGGTCGTGCATGATGCCGTGGCGAATGGGCGCAGGCTGCTGTTCCCGGTGTTTGCGCTCGGTCGCGCGCAGCAACTGCAGCAGCACTTCGCAAGGCTCTCACGCGAAGGTGTGCTCGACGGGTTCCAGGTCTATCTCGACAGTGGCATGGCGGTTCACGGTGCGACGGTGCTCGAGCGGCACCCGCGGCTGCTCGCGCCAGGGCCGCAGCGCATGATGCTGCGCGGCGAATCACCACTCGAGTTCCCGCAGCTGCACAGGCTGACGAGCCGATCGCAGAGCGAGGACCTTCGCGCGATCCGCGGCGGCTGTGCGATCCTCGCCGGTTCCGGCTTCTGCGATGCCGGGCCGATCGTGCGCCACTTGCTCGATCACCTTGAGGATGAACGAACGACCGTGGTCTTCACGGGATTCCAGCTGGAAGGATCCCTGGGCCGTGCATTGCTTGAAGGTGCCACGCGCGTTCGGGTGAATGGCCATGAGCGCCGCGTTTGTTGCAGGATTGAGCGCGTCGAGGGCGTGAGCGGTCACGGTGACCGTGAAGACTTGCTCCGGTGGATTGCCGGGTTCCCGCAGCGGCCGGCACGAGTCGTGCTCAATCACGGCATCGCCGATGCGCGCGGCGGGTTCAGCGCCGCGCTCGCCTCGAACGGCACGACCG
>Ga0194116_10006081_pt1 | contig 13005 bp, 6 predicted proteins | sample TA2MahsurfametaG_4_FD_148617 | JGI IMG/M metagenome (GOLD analysis project Ga0194116, IMG submission 148617) | Freshwater microbial communities from Lake Tanganyika, Tanzania - TA2015008 Mahale S9 surface | ecosystem: Environmental > Aquatic > Freshwater > Lake | place: Tanzania: Lake Tanganyika... | reverse complement strand
TCATGTTTCCTTCTGTATCCAAAAACTTGGCAATGTAACCAACATAAGGAATTGTTGTCTTTGGCATTACAACTTGTCCGCCATTACTTTTTACTTTTTCTATGATTTCGTCAATGTTTTCAACGCCAATAGTGCATTCCAAACCAATAATTTTGTCAGGAATTGGTGAATATTGTCTTGACTGCAATGCTCCGATAAGTTCTCCGTTCTCAGACTTGTCAGCTTTGATTTGCAAAAAGTCGCCTTGTCCGTATGAGTTGAAACCCCAATCAAAAACTCCGTCATAGAAGTTCTTTGCCCGTTCAATGTCGTCAATGTGAATGGCAAAATGTGTCATTTTATTTTTCATATTTCTGAATTTTAATTGTCACCGTGTCGTCTCTTAAGCTGCCGCATAACGGTTTGTAGCTACCCGAAGGTGGCGATTTCGAAGCAATTCACTGTCAACCAAGCTCAAACTTTGATAGAAGCACAAAGCTAGATTTAACCACTGAACCGCCACTTTTGGGTAGGTGCTGTTATAAGCCGTTTTTATTGTCCTTTTTTAGTTGTCCTTTGTTTGGCTTCAGTTGTGAATGCGAAACTTTCCTTTCTTGTAATTGTCTTAATGAACTTCACTTTTCTAAACCTTAAACTACTCCAATCTTCGTCAATGGCTACTTGTCTCACTGGCTCGAAAACCATATTTTCCAACGGAAGAAAAACCAGTGTCTCTGTTGAAGTCGCAGTTGTATTTTTTAGAACTTGATTTAGGATAGCAAAGTCAAATAGTTACATCACCGTTTATCTTGCCGTCAATCGTTGAAACAAAATCATCTATTTCTGGTTGAGTTGTCACGAAACAAATGGCAAATTCTACATTGCTTGCTTTGTGCAAATCTGTAACGACTTTTGCATTGGCTTTCATTGCAGTCAGTTCGTCCGCAAATGATTTAGGTGCGTTTATGGCAATGATTTCTTTTTGCTCTTTATAGTTTAACTTTTTTAAAAGTGGTGTCATTGTATTTTGGTTTTGTTCATCTTTTGTTGATGTATCGTTGTCAATTTGTCGTCCTAAAATGGTTTATAACTTGCCTATACCCGCTACTTTATATCGCCAATAACACCTTTTTTGGGTGTATTGGCGCTACTCAGTAGCGTATTATTTTCAAATATACTGAACAAATTAAGCCAACCTATTTAATGGCAGATGTCAAAATTGTCATGGCATACAAATGTTACAATATGAATCCTCATAAATTAGAACAACTGGTACATGGGTTTTTTGGTAGGTCATGTCTAAATATTGATGTTTTTGACAATAATGGTAATCTTCATATACCAAGAAAATGGTTCATTGCACTATTGCACGTAATTGAACAAATAATCCATTATTTCATTGCGGAAGCAATTTTAAAATACCGGTACGATGATTTGACCGAGGAAATCGTTGAACGTTAATCAATAAACAAACATATCTTGGATGTCGTACAGATCCTGAGCCTCCTCACGCGTGATGTCAAGATAAATACGGATGATGGCAACTGATGAATGATTAAAGAGATAAGACAATTTAATCAATGATGCTTCACTTTGATTGTTCCTTTTCCATACCTCACGCCCTACATGTTATTTCAGAAAATAGTTATGGTCTTACAGAATAACATTTAGACCATTAATATTCGATTAGGGCAGTCAAATCAGCCCTAATTTCGTTAGAACCAACGGTAATCAAGTCTACCACTACACAAGGTTCTGATTTTCAGAACCTTTTTTGTTGTATAATCTTAACAGCATAAAGTGTATAATCATTTGAAATAGGATATTTAAATAAATTCTATCATTTGGAATAAAATGAAAATAAATATTCATGGCCAAGACATTGTGCCCTGGAAATTTGAATGATGATTTTCAAAGCCAGTTAGTTTTGGGAAAACAAAACCCATGAAAGGCAAAACATGGCATGAGCGCCATCACGATCAACTCAGTTTTGGAGAAAGACTATCAGATACCATTACAAAAGTGATGGGATCCTGGCATTTCATTATATGGCAGACGGTGATTGTCATGTTGTGGATGACATTGAACATCATAGGACTGGTGCGCCATTGGGATGTATACCCCTTTGTTTTGCTGAATTTGATATTCTCAACACAATCTGCATACGCAGCACCCATCATCATGATGAGTCAGAACAGGCAAAATCAAAGAGACAGAGAGCAAGCCTTGCATGATTACCAGGTCAATGTTGCTGCAAAAGAGGAGATTGAAGACATTCAACGCCAACTAAGTAAAATTGAAGTTGACAAGCTGGATAAAATATTAAAGATCATTCAGGAAAAATAATTTGTCGCATTGCATACAAACACAATCATGACAAATTACTGTGTAAACACTGTTTTCGCCTGACTGAGATTGCTCTTGGCATCATCACTTCCCTTCAACTGAATCTGATAGTTGACATATCCTGCGACAGGAAAACCGCGGTCAATAAAAGATCCTTCTTTGGCTGACTTGGATGTGATCAAAAACATCTTCTCTTCTCCACGGTAAATATTGATCTTGCACTGATCACAATCTTTTTTCAAGTTCCACTTTACAACTACCTGCTTTGCTTGCTGATCATACTGCACTGTCCAATCAAGATAGTCCTCTATGTTCATTGGCTTGGGCAAGGGACGTTGAGAGATCCACTCAGAGGAAGCAGATGCATTGCCAGATGAATCTATCAACCTGATTTGATAAGCATAGATGAATTTTCTGCTGACAGCAGTATCCTTGTATGTATCCTGCAAGGGAATGGTTTGCCAATTGATGGTATCTGACTTTACCTGACGTCTCAACTGCAAGGTTGCATTGGTCTCCGATTGCGCATATGAAAAATTCATTTGAAGCGAGCCGTCCTCCTCGGGTGTGATCTGAATAATTTGAGGCTGCGGAGGAGCTGTCAAATCGGGAATCAACAGACGAACAGGAGTCGAATATTCACCAAAATTTCCTTTTCTGTCTACCGCCTTGATGCTGTATTGGATATTCCCCTGATTGATTTTAACATTCATGGTATCAGTAAAAAAACTGTCGGGGAGGTTCTTTCCCAACAATGCCTGCCATTCAGTGGTATCCGATTTTGTACGAAATACCCTGTATCCGTCGATGTCTTCACTGGCAGAAGGATTCCATTTTAATTGTACGATTCCGTTTTTATCAATCGATCCCTGCAGTGCAGTTACCGCTGAGGGCGGAACTGTATCTTTTGTAACTGCCAATACTGGAAGAGAAAAAACATTGTTTCCGGCCGTATCAAATTGTCCAATCCGGTAATAATTGCTGAGGATGTTGGATGCAGCATCGTGTTTAAAGGAGCGAACCACAGATGAAACTTTGTCAAGGAGTTGCCATGGTCCCTCCGGTTTATTGCCATAATAAACATACTGTTGATGCAAATCAGGATCAACTGCCTTTTTCCATTCTACCAATACATGCTTTTCACTGTTGGAGCTGAACCAAAGCGAGTCGATGGATCCGGGTGGCGTTTTGTCAACTCCCATGCCTTCGTACACCAGTGGAGAGTGGATGCGGTCCCCAAAATAATCGTACGCTACTACACGATAGAATTGAGGAACATAATTGGATTTCAAGGAATCGGTAAAAGATACTTTTGGCAAGATATTAGAACGGGCAGTATCCCGGTCCGTCGCAGTAAACGGTATATCATTCAGCTTGGCATAGGTTCCGTTTTTTGATGCAGATTTTTCAATATCGTATAAAATAAAATCTTCGTTGAGATCCCACTCTGCTGTCACAAGATGTTCTCCATTGATCATGTTGACAGGATTGAAGGCATATTGTTTCTGTACCAAATTCAATGGAAATCTATTGATTGCATTTTTAACCAATTTACTCGGATGAAGAAGTGAAATGGAAATGGCATAAACAGTATCTGCATGCAGATCCAATTCAAATCCAAGTCGGGCAATAGAAGCAGCATTCCAAGAAAGAGATGAAGACATCATGGAAACAGTAAAAATATTATCCTGCTGTGCTTTGACTGCAAAAATATCAGTGGGATTTTCCAGTTTGCCAAATGCCAATTGTGCCAGCACAGCAACATTTTGATCTTTTATATTTTGTCTCCATACCGAAATAGCAGTCGTATCAAATACATAAGTTCTTGCACCTGCAGCAACAAAATCATTTTTCGTTGCAACGGGCTGCACCACTACTTTCAAACCGCTCAGCATGACGGCTTTTGTCTGCAAATAATTGATGGGGAATACCCTGATCTTGGTTTTGCCCGCTCCACTGTATTTTGTTGCAATTTTCAACTGAAGGGAATCCTGCCCCGACAGCATCAGATGCCATCCACAAAAAAGAAGCAGAGAAAAAACTGATTTATATAGCTTGATTTTTTGCATAATCATCTTATTGAGGGTGCTAGATTAAAATTACCAATAGGAGGAATTTCAGGGAACAAATCACGCATGACCCTCTCCTTTGGATACACTGAGAGTCGCCAGTTGTTGCTGCCGCCACCTTCCTGCAAATCAGGAGCTTCATTGAATAAAATCCAAATGGCTTTGCTTCTTGCATTGTTGGAGGCATTTTGAGGTATGCGGTTGGAAGAGGCCATCACAGAAATCCAATTCCTTGCACGCTCCCAGTCCCTTTTCAACACCTGGTGTGGTGCCTGTTGGAATTTATTTCCAGACAAAGCCATGGAGGTGTAGAGATTCCTGGATCCCATCCAACTTCTCACATCATTGTTGTAACCAATTACGCTGTTGTTGTTGATCGGGAATAATTTGATGTGCAGGTTGCCCGGTGTGAAAACATAACTTCCTCTTGGTGCAGGAGCACTACTGTACAAAGGATTGGTAGAGAATTGTCCATACTGTTGTATGTCCTGTTGCAACAGCATGTTCTCATTGAAGAGCACCGTCAAAGCTTCGTAAAACTGTTTTGCTTTCACAAACCAAGCATTATTTTCTGTTGGGATGGCCCAAATCGGGTGTCCACCCAATCCTTCCTGGTGCCATGCAAGTCTGCCGTCCATGTCCTCAACAGAAAGCCCTTCATCACCAGTACCCAGTAAATTGATGGAGTTGCCAAGCACGAGGAATCCAAAATTGGTTCTTTGAAATTTTTCTCTGAGTGACTGGTACTTGCTGGTCATCACATAGGTCTCGTACATCACATCTTCGAAAGAATTTACCATACCGATCAGAATGGCTGACAGGAATTCTTCGAGCGACATATTGGATTGTCTGCGGTGTTTAACCACTTCAATCGTATTGCCATTGTTGTCAAACGAGGTCTCAACGAGTGCATTCTGTCTGATACCGCTTGGAACTTGGGATCTGATGGAGGCATTGGCGGCAGCAGTGATGAGTGTTGCAGCATGAAATACAGGACGATCCATGCTGGATTCATAATCACGCAAGAAAGTATTTTCACTCAGCACGCGGATGATTTCTATTTTATATGTTTTACCGAATCCAAGTGGACGAAGATTAAAATCAACCCTGCGGGTCCGAGGAGGAATATTCAATGGAACATATGCCTGCTGGTCTGTTTCCAGATCGGTATACCGCATCAAATATTTTACATTTTTTTCCATTCCAAAATCAAATACCTGACCTGAAAGCTGACTCTTCATCTTCGAAGCAGTCGGCATGAACAACCCTGATGGATTGTCGACGAATACCATTCTGCCATTGCTGGTATAATTGTACATGTAACTTCGATTGGGCTCAGGATACTGATTGGCAATGAAATATTGTTCAATGGTGGGCGTAGGTGTCGTTCTGAACCTGACAGTTTTTGTTTGGGTGATCAAAGAATTGTCTTTGCGTCTTGCCGTTACCCATCTTCCATTGATCCTTTCCTCCATTCTTGCTGTTACCGAAACCTCATAGGATTTATCAAAGGGCAAGAAACCGTTTGGAATCAATTTGATGTAGCTGAATGAATCTTCGCTTACGTTCACATCTTGTCTGTACGCCACAGGTATTTTCTGTCCGTTTTGTGCAACATTGCTGAAGTTGATATCCCAATTTGCCCTGAAGGTTCTTATAACACTTCCACTGCCTTCCGCATCAGGAACTGCAATGGTAAAGGCATTGGCCCTCACAAATCGCATGGCAACTTCAGGAACAACATCGGGTTTTTGACCTGCACGGGGATTGTCTGGATCAATCGCTTCAATCAATTCCAAATTAGCCACGGGACTTTCCATTTCTACAGTAGGTCTGCAAACGTCGCCCACGCTGAATTTAAAATTGAAACTGCCTTTTATTGCTCCACCCAGCACCCTGTATCTTCCTGCAAAAGTTCCTGCCATCCATGTGGGATTGGGCAAACCAACTTCAAGCAATACCGCACCGCCAATCGAAGCGATTTCGATATTTCCTTCGTAGAACCAAACATCTACATGCAATCCAATAGATCCCCTGGCGCCAGCATATACCTGTCCTCGTGCATACCAATTATCAATGCCAATGGTCCTCCTGTTGATTCCGTCGCATGAAGCATTTTCATATTTCAGTACATTGAAATCATACCCCACAGTAAACTGAAAACGTCCATAAAAAATCAGGAAAGTTTTTTTGCCGGAGTCAAAACTCAAAGATGCTCCATGTGCAAATCCCTGTGTGATCTCAGGAGCAGCTCTGGGGGTAGGCAGGTTCTCAACACCAATGATATCAATCAATGCTTGAGGATATTGCATGGGTGGAATATCTTTTCCAATCATGAAATAAGTCCTGAACTCCAATGCCAGCGGACCCACTCCAATGTTCATTCCAGCGTAATCGTTGTCTTGCGGTCTTCCAATATGCACATGCCAATAACCGCCTCTTCTGATGCTGACATCAATAGTACCGAATCGATCCCCATTTCCTGAACCCCTGATCAGTGGACCAACTTTCAGGTAGGCGCTGGCATTCCCTTGAAATGCACCATTTTCCAAATCCATGTTCAATTCAACATCGGCACTGAACTTGAAATCTCCGTTACCCTCACCCGGATAGTCGGAACCCATGAGTGCCAATTTTCCGCCAAGTCTGACATTGGAAACCGAGAAATTTCTGGTATTGAATGTTGTATTGATTTCTCCTTTCAACTTATACGCCCCGGGAGTAACCGATGCCATGCTTACAGAAGCTATGAATCCAGACCTGTTGGGGGTAACAGTATACGTATAATAGCTTCCTGGTGTATTTGACTTAACAGGTGATAAATTGCTGTAAACGCCAATTCCAAAACCCTCCAGGTTCATAACACCGGGAAACAAAGGAATATTCAAACGACCTACAGATCCATCGATGTACCAATAAACCGTAGTATTCTTTTTCCCCAATCTGAAATTCGAAGTGATTTGAACTCCATCGGACGTCCCAAAATCCATCGAACAATTCACGCTTCCTGCCAATCCATTGCCCCAGGTCTGATTGTTATTGTAAAACGCCAATGAGCCGGACAAAGAAAGAGGACCAAATTCTCCGCTCACGCTGGCATTGTCCAAGTCAGGTGAACGAGGTGTAAATCTTTTTCGATTGTTGTCATATTCAAAATTCAACCTGAAAGCAGATTGCATATTGGCAAATGAAACCGCCTCTGAAGCGAGGCATCCACCAATTCGAATTGAATACACTTTTAATTGGGGGTTGTTACGATCGGTAGTACTGGTAAGCTCCACTTCCTCGGCACCCAATTCATATCCCATGACCCGAACATCTTCGAACTCTACATTTCTCAATTCAAATGTATTTCCGATGTTTCGGATCGACATGTCTCTGAAACGGATGCGTGCGTTGGCAGCCTCGTTTCCACCTCCAGGCAAAGGCACATTGGCCGTCATTGATCCAGTGAGTTGTAAATCAAAATTCACATCGTTTCCAATGCTGATATGTGCCACAGTTTCTGTAATGTCTACCTGAGCATACAAAGCAGAAAATTCTATTTCTCTGCCCAAGGTAAATTGTCCTGTATAGGTTGCATTCCCCTGCTCTGGCAACACAACGCTCAAATCGAAAGATGCAGATGCATTGTTTTTGTGCAGCGGGGTTTTGATTCTACCTCTTATTATACTTCTTTGCAATGTATTGGAACGAAAATCAATACCGACTGAATCGATCGAATAATTCCATCCCGACCAATTCCTGGATCCGTCGTTGGGTATTAGATTGGTTGCACCAATTTTTCCGGTGAAACCTGTTTCATCAATCAACAATTGTCTCGCGTTTACAACCGGACGAACATTGTTTTGCCCAGCAACCCACCTGGGTGTGGTAACGGTGAGTCCTGCTACATACAATCCCTTCCAATCCACACCAATCCTTCTGCCGTTGACGGTGCCGGGCATTCCCGCCCCATTGGCAGAACTGGAAAGATCCAAGATCCAGTTGCTGTTGGAAAAATTCCAATCATTCAATTTATTGACCGCAAAAGCCGGAACGGCAATATTGGTAATCGATTCATAATGTTCATCCAATGTGATCTCGGTGTTGACATCCACGGTATCATTTCCTTGCTGTGTTTTGATATATTGAGGAGAGATCCTAACACTTCCAATCAACTGTGCTCCCTGAAAACCATTGCAGTTGAAGTTGACAAATGAATTTCTTCCGCCACGTGGAGCAACATTCAAAAAATTTCCTCCACCCAAAGCAAAGGAATGATTGGATAGTACATCGAAACGCAACTGATCTGCGCCTACACAATTGGGTTTGAATTTTGCATTGAAGAGTCCGATTTTCAGTGGCTCTTCCCCTTCATCGAAAGGCAATTGTATTTCGCTGTATGCATGCACAGAAGCACTGTCGGGGTTGAAATCCAATTTATAAATGGTTACCAAATTTCCATCACCCCATGTAAAAGTATATGGGAGTGAAAGTCCGTTGGAGTCCGGTAAATTTCTTCTCACCAAATCCAACATCTCTCTTTTTTTGGCTTCCACCAACATGAGTGCTTTGGAAGCTTCTTTGTTGAGTTGGTTGAGGGCATCATTGAACGTATTAAAAGCTCTTGCGAATCCGCCTGTTACGTTGCCAAGACTATCCACCGTAATACCGGAGAAGTTGATTTTAATGGTTTGATTCAAAAAGGGAATGGTGATTTTCCCTACACCTGTAAAAGGTGCTTGCGGTGTTGTCAATTCTGCTATGACCAAATCAAATCCTGCGATGCGGATTCTTCCACCCACCCGAACGCCTGTCCTGGGTGGCGCCTGCGCGATTTGTCCGGCCAGATTTACTGCACTGCTGTAATGATAAGCAACAGCAGTACTGTCGGATGCGTTGCTGAGCCATCCAACCCTTACAAAAGTTGCATTGGCATTGGGGAGACGGATGCTGATATTTTTTGCAGCATATAAATTTCTTCTGATCTCCTCTTCCGTGATGTTGGCAGGATCAAACGACAATGAAAAGGGGATAAATTTTACGCGAACCGGATTGGAAAAGTTTTGATTGCTGGATACTTCTATAAACATTTTCTCGTTGACCGACCATCGCTCAGCTGGATTGTTTTGATCTCTGATCAATGTTTGGATTCCTTTTGGCAAAATACTGCTGGGAGCAGCACTTGGCAGAATACGTAAATTAAAAACCAGTGCGGAATCAGCATTGGCACTTGCATTCAGCACAGCAGGCTTGCCCATTCCGTACGTGAATGACTGGTTCAAGGAGATCTCTTGCTGGACAGCATTTCCGGCAATATTCAAATTGAAATTGACTGCAGCATTGATCTCTCTACCATGCAGATTATTGCTCAGACTTGCATTGGGATGGTGTGCAAAACTTGATTGATCAGCATTATTGTTGATGTTGCGGTAGGAGTTGCGAATCTCTTCCAATGCAAACTGATTTTGCCTGAGCAATACCTGGGCATCACCTTGCGATACATTTCTGACACCGGGATTCAATTTGCTGACGATCCATAACTTTTGAAATGGAATTGTGTCATTCTCTGCCGGATATACAATCTCACCAGTATAATTGCTGTTTGCATTGTTGACAGCAGCCGCTTGATCAGCAGCAAGACCAAATGTACATATCTGGCTATAGCCTTGATTTTTGAAAACGGTTTGTTCAGTTGGATCAATCACTTGAACCCGGTACACATATCGAACACCTGGTAGGAGTCCGGTTTGCTGTGGACTAAATGCGATGAATGGTGCATCAACTTCTTTGTCAACAATGGGATTGGGGTCACTGAATATTGCATCGTTTGCAACACGGTTGGCCGGCAGCAACTCAAACATTATAAACCTATATTTGGCAACAGCCCTTGCTCCTGCAGAGGGATTCCATGTAAAAGTCAACAGATTGTTCGGCTCATAAGGAATCGTTGAACCGCATGGTTGTCCGGATACCCCAATCAACAAAGGTGCTTCCACATAAGCAATCGGAATGGGTGCACTGCATCCACCATTGATGTCTGACAAAGGAACGCTGGTACCGGGTGTCAATGCCTGATAGGCAACAGCACATATGGTATAATTTCCTTCAGGGATGATGGAAGTTTGTGCAATCTTTGCTGCATCAAATCCGGTAATTTCAAAATTATCGATCTCTAAAAAAGAAAAATCATCCACGCCAGACAAACGCTTTACTTCAAGCGGATTCAAAACAATGGGTGTAGCAGGTTCATACGCAGCCTTGGTTGTAACCCTGATTCCATTGTCGCCAGTAAATTTCAAATGCAATTTGATGGATTGAGGACGCTGTGTATTGTTGGTAAGGGTGATGATAACCCTGTTTGCATCTGCTTCGCTGTAATCACTCAATTTCGGACTATACGGTGGTAGTACAAGTGTTGAAACTGATACCGCTTGCGCGTATCCTGCCACTGAAGCAAGCGTCAGCGCAAGAGACAGAGCAAGTTTATTGAGATATTTTTTTGTGTCAGAAAGAATAGCCATAGGTAAGGCCAATTCTATTTTGCTGGTATGCATATACAGAAGTTGATGATGTTGAATTGATGTTGAGTATTTGTCTGATGCCAAAACGATGTTTCTTTTTGACAGTATAATTGATGGAAGAGTTGACGCTGATCAGATCACCATCACTTATGCCGTCTTTGGTGCGTGTCTGATAATTGGCGGCTGAATTGAATTTGAATCCAGATTTCTTGTGACTCCAACCAACAGACAGTCCGGGTCCGAGGGAAGTAAAATGATTGTACGCATTGACAACATCAGAATATACCAAACTGACGCCTGTTGTAACACCGATCCTGTCCAATGAAAAATTTGCTCCTGCACTCAGTGTACTGATATCAGACTTGGTGAATTTTGCAGTGAACTGATTCAGGTCATCCAGGCTTTGTACCTGCCCATTGAGGTTGATGGAAGTTGAAATTATTTTTGATGGAAAATTCAACGAGAAGGTTCCTCCAATATTGCGATTGATCTGACTGATGCGAATGGAATCATTCAACTGAACCAATCCACTTGTTTGGGTTGTGCCGAAATCAGCATAATTCAATTGAATGATCATCTGAGTAATCGGACGCACCATCATGCGGACAGAATGCGCTGCGCGCGTGGTTTTGTACGCTTTTTGATTTACCAGGTTATCGTTCTGCACACCCCATGAACCCGCAAAGGATACCTTGTTTTTGAGCAATTGAATGCTGGGATTGATGGTGGTTCTGAATAAATCATTTTGCAGGAAGTAGGCACCCAGCGAACGATAATTCGCTCCGATATAATCCGATTTAAGTCCCAATCCAAAATTTTTATTTTTATATCCCAATGAAACATTTATAGCGGGATTCACACTTGTTGTGGCATTCAAAGTAATCAGTTGATTGATCCATGCCAGTGATGAATCAAATGTAAATTTTGCCTGCTGAACATCTTCAGTAAACACTGAAACCGCTCCCTCTGATTCAACATTGAATTTTTTTAGGAATGTAAATTTTGAAATCACGGAAGCAGAAAGATTCTCTCCCGGTTTGACGGTTTGTAATGTTGGCCGCTTTTTCAATGAGAGTGTATCATCTTCAAATTTGGTAAAGACAAAATCGACATGATTTTTTTCCTTGCCCAATCCCACCTTGAATCCGTATCCCATGCGCAAATATGAAGGAAGCACGGTATACGTTACCCCCGCGGCTGCAGCCGCATCGGTGTCAATGGCTTTGTTGAATCTTCCGTAAAACGCACCGAGTCTCAATTTCTTGAATTGCCAATCAAATGCTCCTCCCAGAAAAGTTACTCCGGCAAAAATATACTCCGAGTATTGGAGGTTTCTGTATCCAACATGGGCTGTGAAATTATTGAACGTGGGACTTATCCCAAACTGATTGAAAGGCTGTGTGAATTCCAAGCCACGGTTGGAATAATTTCCACTGAATGGAAGATTCGTATTCCCTGCCTTGATGGAAGGCTGACCCTGAATAAACCAATCCACCTTGTTGGTTACAACATTTTGCTTTTTTGATTGATTGATCCAATATCCAATGTTGATGGACCCGGATATTTTGAAATACTTCTCCTTTTTTTTCATTGTTGTATCGGTTTGAGCCGATGCATCGTACATCAACATGAAGAGCATCAACAGTACAAAAACTGATCTCAATCTGTGTAGGAAATTTGTTTTGGTTGGATACAAAATAATGGAGCTAAAAAATGATCATACCGCTGCACACCCATACACCCCGTTAATATAAACATTTTTTATCACTTTTATAAATTATCGTGAGCAGCTCCTTTTGCTAGTAAAAGGAGTAGAAAAACGTTTTCATAAAAATTAAGGGCGTTTTTAAAAATATTTAGTAACTAGAGTAGTAATTAATTGCCAATGAAAAATTTATCACTTACAGTTTTGCTCCTGGTATCAGGCTTCCTGATCAATGCAGTGTTCGGACAATTTTCCGCAAAGGAAATGTCCGGTATCATCGAAAAACAATTTCAATTTGCTGCCAGACAATTAAAAGTGCTGGAGACCAATGTGCCGGATACCATGATGCCCAAAACCTTGAACAACAAAACGGGCATGGTGGAAGTCAGCAAAACCAATT
>Ga0194116_10006078_pt1 | contig 13008 bp, 19 predicted proteins | sample TA2MahsurfametaG_4_FD_148617 | JGI IMG/M metagenome (GOLD analysis project Ga0194116, IMG submission 148617) | Freshwater microbial communities from Lake Tanganyika, Tanzania - TA2015008 Mahale S9 surface | ecosystem: Environmental > Aquatic > Freshwater > Lake | place: Tanzania: Lake... | reverse complement strand
TGTCTAAATCGATCTGCCATTGCTTCAGATCCGGATGAACATACATCTCGCAGCCGGGAACGAACTTAAAGTTCTTGCCTGACTTCTTCAGTTTCTCTGCATGAAGATATGCATGACAGAATCCATTCATGTGGCCGTGGTCTGTAAGAGCCCAGGCATCCATACCGTTCTCTAGGACGTAATCGATGTGCTCTTGTGGATAGTCGAGCCCATCAAATGTTGAAAATCCTGATATTATCCGCCCGGACTAAAAAATCCGGGCGGAAACTACGAATGCGCGTGGAGACCGACGAACCGATTTGGCCTCCTGCCGCGCATTTCCTTCTTGCTGTTTGACATAGTAACACTATATCATTACAGCATGCTGTTTTGCACCGCAAAGATTTTGAAAAGAAAAAGCCTTCCCGAAGGAAGGCACTTTTAGACTTTCTTTCAATGAATCAAAAATCACATTATTTGTGCAGCGATCAAACAACCTCGGGCAACTGCGTGTAGCGGATCCGCGGCGTGGCGGACTTCCTTGACGGGCAGCGGGAAGCCGTTCTCTTCCAATTTCTTGGCGAAGAGATCGACGAATCCTTTGGCTTTCGAAGTTCCGCCGGCGATGACGACCGGGAGGGGATCCTTGAATTTAGGGAGTGACTTGTGGCCGCCCATCGCCGCGGCGAGCTGCTTCGTCGTGTAATCGATGAGGCGATCGTAGTAGGACGCCACGGCAGCAAGGACCTGGTTGTCGTTCGGTTGACCGACCGTGAATTCTCCGTTCTCTTTCTCCGCCTGGACGATTGAGTCTGCCTCACCAGTCGCCACCGCGGCCATGCGATCGACCCAATCACCTGACTTTGTGGTAGAGAACGTGACGACAGGTTCACCGTTGAGCATCACACAAACGTTGACCATTCCAGCTCCCCAAGATAAAGCCACACCTGTATATTCATCACTTTCAAGTTCGGAATAGCAGAGCGCCTCTGCCTCATTGATGGCTCGAGCAGAATATCCAACGTCGGTGAGAAGTCTAACAATGACGTCCTCGTGGTAACCGACGTCAAAATCCTCGTCCTCTTGGTCGACAGGCTGGGCCGGAACACAAAAAACTAGCTTCTCGCCGGGCTCGCTCGGAGTACCAGCAACTTCTTTGAGGATGTACGTGAGAATCCGACGGGCATCTTTCTCTTTGGAAGACACGACTCCTTTATGCATCGGTCGTTTTGCGGAATCGTTACGCTCAACGGCTTTTTCAATCGCATCTTTCCCAAGAATTATAATCGACCCATCGGCGTCCTTGATATAGACCTTACCTGACAAACCTTTTTCGATCATCTTTGTCGCGATGGGAGTTGTTGGTTTGATAACGTAAAATGCATCTCGAAAATCCTTGTAAACAACTTTGCCCTTTGCTCCTTCGGACGCAAGGACGATGAATGAAGTACCGACATCTAGACCTTTAGCCATTGTATTTCTCCTATACTCTCTAATTATTGTTTGCTTTTCTTTAACTGCGCTAGCCTTGAGACGGACGTGCTGACATTGTCGTCCACGGTCATAGACGTCCCAAGCTCTCCATTTTTCTTTGTTAGCGAATCCATTGAGATCGTTGTTACAAACTTACGTTCATCCAGCTTCACTTCCTTTTTTTGTTTTGCTTCTGGTTTTAAAAAGCTAGCTCTTGGTTCAAGCCGCGAATCTGATGATTGCACGGGACGATCTACCAACCTCCCTAGAATGAAACCGATAGCTCCTGCAACGAAGTAGGTAAATATCTGCAAAGAAACTATCGCTGCGTCAAGCATCACAAGACCTAAAGTAATCAATTGTCCTGCTAAGACCTTCGTCCAAGTTGACAAGAGGCTTCCACCCTAAAATACTTTTTGCTATAGTTATGTCCGGGCGGCGTTGCAGCGGGTCATCAATCGGTAGAAGACGATGTTCAATTTTTACGTTGAAATTTTTTGACATTTTTTTCGCTAACTCTAAGATCGTAAACTCTTCAGGGTTACCTAAATTGACTGGCGTCTTTGGATTTTCTTTCAAATCAGCTAGAGAAACAATTCCTCTGATTAAATCGGAAACATAACAAAAAGACCTCGTTTGAGACCCGTCACCATAAACTGTCAGCGGATTCCCTCGTAAAGACTGATCGATAAAGTTTGTTATGACCCTACCATCTCGTAAATCCATCTGCGGACCATATGTGTTAAAAATTCTCACAAGTCTTGTATCAACATTGAATTTATTTCTATAATCATAGCACAGAGCTTCGGCCGCACGTTTACCCTCATCATAACATGATCTTGGGCCGTATGAATTTACTGAACCCCTGTAAGATTCTGGCTGCGGATTTATGCTAGGATCTCCATAAACTTCTGACGTAGAAGCGTGTAAGACCACTGTCGACGATGAAGCTAAAGACAACACGTTTTTTGTGCCCACAACGCACGTCATCATCGTTTCGATCGGTATTTCTTGATATCGTGGCGGAGAAGCAGGACACGCAAAATTGTAAATTTTATCAAAATTTTTCTTTAAGGCTATAACACCAAAAGCGTCATTAATAATGTACGAATCGGTTATGTCGCCACAGACAAAAAAATAACCGCTATTTTTTATCAAATTTTGGTGATGCTTGGATGAAGGTTTTGAAGATGAAAAATTATCAATTCCATACACAACATCGCCCATCGAAAGGTGGTGCTCAACAAGGTGGCTACCAAGAAATCCAGCGGAACCTGTGATAAGAATCTTCTTACTCATACGTAGATATAATAAACTTTATTTTCATTTTTTATCAGGACAAAAGTAGATAATATTTAATGGTCATGAAAGCCAGCTTATCACAAATATTGATAGAAAAATTTGGAATGCCACTCGATTCTGCGTATGGAACAAAAGTCGGAGACGTAAAAGACATTTCTAATGTTGGGGCTGTTGGAGTAAGAGACATGTCAGAAGACATCGTCGTTTGTCCCGCATGCGGTCAAATGCCTCCAAAAGTTGATGCTTCATGCAGCTGCGGATTAGCTGAGGCAAAATCGCACTGCGCTCAATGCGGAATGAATGAGGCTACTTGTGAGTGCGGAATGTACGAGTCGGACGATGCTGTAAAAAGCCGTTCCTACGGAGGAGACAAATATAAATCTTCTGCTGGATCGATCGCAGCTTTGAAAAAGCACGGCGGTTCAAAAAAGAAAGCTGTAAAAGCCGGCGCTTTTGATTGGGCAAAAGATCCATGGGCAGCCGCTCGAGCTGCAGAGATTGTAAAGACTGGTCGAGCAAAAGCCACTCGAGATCCAAAAGCAAAAGATTGATCTCAGAATATTCTTTATTTTTAGGTTCATTTACCATGGGGTCCATTTTCTCGGACCCCTTGTACTGTCACTGTGACGAATCTAGCCTTGGTTCTTAGTTCCCTGATCGTTCTTGCACCTGAGTAAGAAAGTCCTGACCTGATCCCTTCCAGGAGATCAGTGATCGTGTTCGATAATGAACCCTTATACGGAACAGTCGTCGATTCTCCTTCGACGACTGAAACCCTACCTCTCCACTGTATCTGGGCTTCTCTAGAAGCCATGCCTCTAAACTTCTTGAAGAGGCTAATACCAAGGGGCTTGTTCTGATACGATAGACCGTGTGAATCGATAAGCTCGCCTGGGGATTCATCGTGACCTGCGAGAATAGAACCCAACATAATCATGTCAGCTCCAGCCGCTAGAGTCTTGACTGCATCACCACTGTTCTTAATCCCACCGTCAGCAACGATAAAAACGTCTCTGTCTGACTTAGCACAATCCATGATCGACTGTAAGGTTGGAATGCCATGACCTGTACGGATCCGCGTTGAGCACATTGAATTATGTACGACAAACCCATCAGCAATGTATGAGCTATTTTCTTCTACAGTTAGATCATGAACACAATGACCTTCGCTGTGAAAAGTTTCAATCTTATTAATTGGGTGTAACTTAAATTTTTTCATACATTCCTTTAGTATATCGAATCAAACAATCTCTACCAACGAATAATTTTCGTTTAGCTCAGCTGCCGGAATCCATTTTGCAAATTGGTGAATGTTTTCATCATTGACTTGATCTATGTCCTTATTTTCAATAACATAAATCTCATGATTTAGTGTACAAGTCAAAGTATCGTTAATTCTTACAAGAAGATCAGAAAAAGGCCGTTGGAAAGAATTGATGACTTCTTTTAATTCACCAGTGTGAGTAATAACGCTTTCTCCAATTTTTACATCTTGGATAGGCTTTTTTATACCATCACTCATACTGATCAAAGTGTCTGGGGTGAAACAACCGCCACCGACTCCAACGCGGATGGAATTAGAACCCCAGTCTGCTAGATCATTAAACGCTTCTAGCGTTGCCACGTTGCCGGTCATGATGTGGACGTTGTCTCCAAATTTGAGCCTCATCTCTTTCAACGCTGCCTTCATAGAAGAATGATGACCGTGAGCAACATCGATACAAAACGCCCGACATCCTGCTTCATACAATGCATGAGCTCTTTCTAGGTAATCCCCGGTAGCTCCAATAGCGACCATGATGTTTGGAACAGGATTTCCTGGGCATTTACTGACAGTTTCTAGAAACATCTTTACTGACTCTTGAATCGTGCAGTACCTATGAAGCACACCGAACCCACCAAAGTCTTCTAGAACTGCAGCAGCAGAAGGACTGATCACGGTATCCATCGGAGAACCGATGATAGGACACTTCAACGTTGCATGCAAAGGTGTCAACTTTGCTTCATGTTCATCAAATCCAGAAACAGACAGATCGACATTCTTTCTGGATTCAATTTCGGAATACTGAGGGGTTAAAAGCACGTCATCAAAGCATAATGTTCTTTGCATATCTATTAAATGATATACCAAGAACAAATTGATGTATCATTCGTTTTCTTCAGAAACAAATCCCCAATCGCCGCGCATCCATGCGTGCATCTCTTCTTTCGTAACTCTGTTGTGAGACTCAGCAAGAGGCTTCTTTGATTCCGCAACTTCATGCCCCGTGGCATGTTCTTGGCCCATGAGGTAACCATGAACTTGCTGAAGATTTTCATGAGCAACAGAAATGTGATCTTGAACCCAACCGGGCAGCTGGTCTTGTGAATTAAGAATGTCACAAATGTCTGCTGCCATTTCCTTCATTGAATAAAGACGCGATTTGACCATTGAACCTTCATCATCGTGAGGATCTTTACCATGAAGAAATCTATTTGGGTCTTCGTTACCCATCTCTACGTGAGAAGCCTCGTCCCCCGCCACGAAGCTCCAATCACCTTTCTTCCATGCCTCAACTTCTTCAGCGGTAATGCGAGACATAGCTTCGTTGAGGCTCTTCTTCTCGCTCAGCGCGTTTTTTATTTCTTCTGCAATGATTTTTTTGAGTTGAGTTGATGTAAGTTTCATGTTATTTCCTCACGGTCTTGAAGGGTAAATGCCTTCAACGCAGATCATCGCCTTGAGTCCGTTTAGATCAGGGATCTTTGGAAGGTTAAAATTATGGATGCCGTCTCCACCAAACCTGTTTCCGAGCAAAGAAAACAAGGCTTGATTTTGCTGTACCTGTAACGTAGAACCATCGCAAGCCATCCACCCGTCAGGAATAAAGTTCCCTGCGAAGTATATGATTGTTGCTAACATCGGATCCATATTAAATTCCTCAGACTAATGATTTAGAAACTCTCTGCTTCAGCAAGTATACATGTCCTTCATGAACATCTGCGATTCCTTCAAGCATGTTTGAAAGGCCAGAAGTTAAAAGGCCACATTCTTGTAATGAACAAATTACGTGATCAATGACCTTGATGAAATTCATCTCTGCCATCAATGATTTTTTTGCAAGATCAGAAGATTGAGGAATCATGCTTGCAGAACCGCTTCCGCAAATTAGCTTAAGGACTTGAGAATTGACGAGTTGAAGATCGACGTTTCCTGTGCAACCAAGACCGATTGCTTTCTCTGCGACAGCATCGACTTCTTTTAAAGTTCCTTCATAAAGCCGCTGGAACAAAAGGTGGTCTCCATAGTAAGGATCGCCCATTGCTGTCCAGTGATGATTTTGGTGAAGAACGTAAAGATACTTGAGATGAACAAGTAAAACCGAAAGCGACGCATACGGAGTCCCTCCCCATTCCGCGATCATGTTGTCTGTCATCACAGTCAAATTTGGTTCAACCGTTAAAATCATCTCCATGGACTCGGAAAGCTTTTTCTTTTTCATCACTTTAGCTCCAAATGAAAGTTAACAAGATTTATTTCGTCCTGGCTCTGGGTCCACGCAAGACGATATTGCGCGTCTCTTTCTCTAAAATTCCAAGCTTTAGTGTAAGAATCTAAGGCTTTTTCATCGACAAATCTCAATGCACGAGATGGTGACAACGCCTGAGTTGGGTGAAAGACATCTTCTGGTCCTTCACATATTCCTCTTGCGTGACTCGGGTTTTTTGAATTTTTATAATCAACAGAAAACACTTCTTCAAAGCGAGAAATATAAGACTCACTTGAAAGCTTCTCTGACAACAATTCTGCTACAGGGTCGATCGCCTCAGAAATGATTGGCATTACTTCAGAATCTGCTAACCTTAAGCTAGCTGCTAGCTCTTTGAGTGTAGATTCTTTTACAACTTTATCGTCCCTAGCATCAAGTAAATCATACACTTTCTTCAATAATTTATCTCGATCTACATCAACATACATCGACGCCGCGCTATCAACATATCGATGCACTGAATCTTCTTCCCATTGCTCTTCGACGTTACGACCATACATGCTAAATATTTTAAGAGCAGTCGTGTCGTACCAAGCATCTGTCAACCCAGGATGCTCGACGTCTTTGTAAGAATTACCCAACGGTTCATTCCCGTACATGTCAAAATGTTCATCTGCAATCTTAGGGGTTGGAACACCAGCTTCTGCGAGGCGTTTCTTTTCAAACGTTCGAATATTATCATCATGAGGAAAACGACGAACCATCTCTTTTAAGAAATGCAACGGTAAACGACGCGCGACCGCGCTTCGAACTTCAGAGGAAGGATCCTTCATTAAAAGCTTTAAAAAAGACTCAGGAATCAGCTGAGCGACAAGCTTACGAACTTCGACGGAATCAGAATCAATGAATTTTAGGAGCAGGGACGGTCTAACTTCTTCATACGATTGTCTCGTCGCATTAAGAAAGTCTATACGATCATTTGCGCTCTCGGCCATGCGCTCAAGGCCGTGAGAAGTAAGCACCTGTGGACCCAAAACGCGAGAAATTTCTTCGCGTAAAAGTTCTACGCTTTTCTCTTTTTTTACTACGCCTTTGACGATTTTTTGTAGCTCTTGAAGCTTCAAACTCATGAAATAAGACTCCTGAATGCTAAATATATAGCTACGTTGGCGTTTTTCTTTTTAAGGAAAAACGATTGATTATAAATTATTCTGAGATGTAATTGAACTGACGATAAAAATTTCCCAATCTTTGTGCCAATCTTTTTTATCGCTTAGGTTCCAAAAGTGAATTATGCGAGGTTCAATTGGTTGTTTAAGGAGCTGCATGTTCACTTCTTGGGGCAACTTTGCGCCTTTATTTCTGTTACAGGTCTTACAGCAGACGACGCAATTCTTCCAAGTTGTTTTACCACCGCGGCACTTTGGAACAACATGGTCAATAGTAATGTTGCTCTTTCCAAGGCGCTTCTGGCAATATTGGCACGACCAATTGTCTCGATTGTAGAGTATTACTTTACGAAACCTGGAGACCGCCGGGTTTATGTTAACCCTACTGTACAATCGAATTGTCGCAGGGACTTGAAATGAATTTGAAACTGTGTTGTAGCTTGAATCCCAAAAGCTCGGAGAATCTGAAATCGTTATTACCTCGGCTCGGCCTCGCATCAGCAACCTTAAAGCACGAACATCGCTGATAAATTGCAGAGGTGACCAGTCTGCGTTGAGCAGCAAAACGCGAAGCATACAAAAATATCTATCCTAAAGACATTATGTAGTTTAAGAAGACTTTTTTACTTTTGATCATACTGTATTTGTGACAACCTAAACTCAGCTTGGTCGATGGTTGATAAAGCAAAAGAAGACTCATCAGCGGCTGCTAAGTGACGTTTGATCATTTTTTCTTTTTTCTTTGCCGACCATTTTTTAGCAGACGAACGAGACAACAGATCAATCAATCGATCCAACCTCGAACTAGAATACTGCAAAACATCTTTATACTGCAAAAGTAGAGACTCTAAGACCTCTCTAGATTCTTTGTTCTTGGTTTCTTTTTTCTTAGAACCATCTTCTTTTTTATCTAGAATAATCTTCTTTTTTTTCATACCTTTCCTATGGCACAATATTATAAAACCCATGCGGGGCAGGTTTTGAATACTCTGACATACCGCTTCGAAGCAATAGGTTAGGCATAATATGGCCTTCGTAACCAGAATGCACATGTCCACAAAAAACCTCAAATTTAACTCGTGAATTGTGCCGTGCAGCGGTGAGTAACATATCACCCATTGTTTTTGAAGAATACCAAGGGTACAATCCTTTTCCTCTCCCGGATTCATGACAATCGAGTGGATTAACGAAAGGAGGAACATGGGTAACAATGATGATCTTGGAAGGCTGACGTTGATGCAACACCGACTTTATTCCTGTCGCAATATGCCGCGCGGCGATGGAGGCTTGACGACGAGCAATATGCAAAATCATGTTCCAGTTAGTCGTAGAAAAATTACGAAGAGCAGGAGAAAAGTCTGAAATAAGATTCCAATCATTCATGATAAAGTTTTCATTGAACGGATCTCCATTTAGACCGTCGTACCATCCGTCGTGTCCCACCAGCGCGACACCAGGAGACAACATTGTATACGTCGTACTAGAAAGGTACCTCAAGTATTCTGATTTATTCGATAATTCAGTAATGCTTTTTCTTACTTGTTCAATTCCCCCGCCCCAAAAATCGTGGTTTCCAAGAACAAAAAATATCGGTACTTGTAAGCGACTTTCTAAGGCAATAAGATGTTGCTTTAGCTGACCGGCAAGGGAAATATCTCCAGATAATAATACTGCATCAGGATTGTCCCTTGCTAAAAGAGAACAAAAAGTATCTAGATTTTTAGAAGACGCGATGGGCTCTTCTAAACTAGTGATAAAATCTAGATGTATGTCTGTAGCCCAAGCTACACGCATCTTATAATTCCTCTAGCGGCTTTCCACTTATCGTCGCAAGAATCGCACAACGTTCTGATGTATCCTCCCGGCCTTCGTTCACCAGGACACCCGCAATCTTCGCAGGTTCTGTGTGACATAGATTCTGCCATCGACACCATCCCCTCGATGACGTCATCTCCTCCTGAATAATAGAAACGAAGAGTGCCGAACTTTTCTTTGACTTGATCGGCAACAACCTGTAGATTATCTATTTCTTCATCTGATAGATTTTTAGATTTCCAATCTACATGTTGTTGAATCTCATGACACAGTATGTCTATGATATCAAACCATCCAGATCCACATTCAAAGCCCCATGCCATGCATGTTTCCTTGATAGATCCATTACGGTTCTTGAATATCTTTGGATACTTCTCACAGAGAGCTCGATCTTCATCTTCAATCATGCTACAAATAATAATACACGGCGTGAAACTAGTTTCACGCCGTTAAAAAAAATCGATCAAGTCATCCGCGGCGCTGAGGGACGTCGACGCCGGCGGCTTTCTCCAAGAATATCTGGTAACGATTCATCTGCAACTTTTCTAAAAGCATCGGGATGCTTTTTGAAGAAGCTCAAAAAAACCCTAGAACCGGGACCGAATTTCTTCAGTGTATCAAGATCATCGGTCATCTCAATATCATCTCTTGCTTGAGCAACTTTAGAAGCTAAAGCCTCATAGTCTCTTATCTCGCCTTGTTCGATATCAAAAAGAATATCTGCTAGTTGTTTCGAATAAAAAGTCTCACTTCCTCTTTTTCTGTTGACAAACTTTCCTAAAGGTTTGTAATCAGAAACCATTTCTTCGCTCGGTTTCTTTACCGGTGGCTTCGCGGGGCCTACTGAAGGTGAACCTTTCTTCGAAGCCGGTGTCGGTAGATCCAACGCTTTTACGCGCTCGGCCGAAGACATGTCAGCAGACTTCGAAGGTACAGCTCCGGGAGGACCGACATCTTCTACTTCTGCGCCAAAAAGTTCGACATCGTACTTCTGCGGGTCTAACGTCGCGAACAATTTCAGCATTTCTTGCTCTGGTTGTTGGGCGCCGACTAACGAGAGCTGCTTGTAAGCGTCCTTGTAGAAATTAGCGACTATCGTGTCGGCGCTGAGCAAGCTGTCAAGAAGTCCTTCATTTAACTCGACGAGGTCCTCTTCGATTAATCGTAAAACTTTTGTTTGAGTGACACTAGAGTTGTGTTCTCTAAGTAATGACTTAGCGGATATCTCTAAAGCCAGTTTTTTCAAGACCTCTTTGGACTCGCCCACTGCGAATGCGCCGCCGGCAGATCGAGCTCGACCAATTCCATAACCTGGGCCCCTCCCTCTTGATTTCATAGGAAGAGCTTTCGATGGGAGGATATCTTTAATCAAAGGATAAACGCTGCTTTGATCTTTTATGAATTCCTGAGCTTGTTGAGCTAGCTCAGGTTTTCCGGTTTTTGAAAATTCTTTTGCAAACCCCAGCGCGATAGCGCTTTCCGCTGCGGCTATGGCTTCATCATCGACTATTTTCTTTTCTTTTGATTTCAGCTTTTTCGCCAGACTATCACGTAAATCTTTTATCTTGCTTGATAAGCTGGCGACGACCCCACTTAAATCTTTACTTTTTTTGAATGAATCAAAGAAACCTTCATCTAGACCCTCCGACAACTGTCGCACTTGCTTGTGCGACGGATTATAACCTTGAGACTCAAGGTAGAGACGAACGTATTCTTCTTTAACAAGATTCATTAATAAGTTTTTTGTAAGTTTCACGCGGCGCTCCTTCAAAACAACATTAAATATAGCACAAAAAGAAAAAGGTCCACACGTTAGTGCAGATCTTTTAATCATTAGCACGATATTTTATGAAGCTACCAAAATTTTACGAGGAACATGATCAGACTTTTTAGGCAAAGAAATTTCAAGCAAACCGTCTTGAAGCTTGGCAGTAATAGCAGATTCATCTACGGTCGACTTTAAAGAATAAGAATAATTAAAGTCCGTACCACGACGTGACTTACCTGTTACCTTGAGGGTTCGATCGTACACGGTCACGTCGATGTCTGACAATTTAACTCCAGGTAGTTCAATTTTTATTCCTTCATCGTCTATTGAATCAAAACGATGCCGAGAAACGCCTCTATTGTAATCATCAAGAATCTTGAAAGGTTCGATAAGATCAATCATAGGAAAATGAGCAGTATCATAGTATCTAGAAAACATTTCTATTTTCTCCTTTAGGTTCATGCGACGTTTTTTACGTCGCTCATAAAGGTATGATAATCACACTCTGCGTCTTGAAAAGGGGTAAAAAAAAATTTTTTTAGTATCCGCTTTCTATACGATCAATGTTAGTTTGACCTTTATCCATATACGCTTCGTACAATTCTTCTAAAGTGACTCCGCTAGAGATGGCGATTTCAAAAAAATAGTGTAAAGCGTCTACTAACTCTTCTACATAATCTTCTCTATTAAATTCAGAAACGTCTGTCGCTCTATGGTCTTTTGAGTTTTTTAGAAGCAAGTTTGCCTCAAATAGCTCGTGCATGCATTCATGTGTAATTCCTTTGAGGAATTTTTGTCCTGACTTTGAAGTCACGTCAACCGGAAATTCCGGGAAGTTTCGACGAGACTGCAAAAGCCGCATAAATTTTTCTTGTTGACCCCACATTTCTTGAAGCTTATCCATTATCATTCTCAATAACCGCTAATCTTACGATGATCAATAAACATATAACAACTATAGTGAATGCTGTCGCCATTTCAATTTTCAAAGATTAACCCTGGTCGAGAGCTTTCAGAAACGACGCTTAACTTTTCGGCGTCTTCAAGGTATTTCTTATGCATCTCTACCACTTGCTTTTCATAATCGGGAGACAACGTCATCGTGTCTGGCTCTGCATCGTCTACAACCAAACGAACTTGCCTCATAAGATCGGCGCCGTCGACGCCAAGCAATACAGCCTCTTGAAAAATTTGAATAAAGCGCATAGCAACTGAATCTGAAATTTTATAGCTCATAATACCTCTCTATACATTAAACCTTAAATGCTCATCTTTGTATCAATCATCGATAGCTTCCGATGATTTTTTTGGAAGCCAACACGTCACGAATCTGCTTTGCTATCGTTTTTTTGCTCTGCTGGCAATCAATCACCGTGCTTAATTCCTTGTTTCTGGCCGCCCATAGCGAATAACGAATGCGGACATCCTCTTGCAAGTTCTTGTCTGCCTCATAAACATCTTCTGCTTCGTGAGAAAATGCTAACCCCAACAAGATAAACGTGTGGTCAGGCTGCCGAAGATACTTCGAAAGCGTCGTCGTAAAATCTTCTGATACCCCCGAAGCGCCGCCATAGACGACAGTCGATAGGCTCCATCTATCGAAAATGATGATGTCGTACTGCCTCTCCAGACCAGGCAATGTTAAAGTCTGAAAAATCTTTCTATTCAAGAACTGTAATACCTGAAACAATTTTGGAAATTTTTTGGCGAGGCCATTCTGTAACATCCAGTATATAAGTCGATAAGTTACAGCAGACTTGATAGGCACTTCGACGATCGTCGAAATCATTCCAAAACTAACAAGGTATTCACGCAAGAGTTTTGCTTGCGTAGCCTTGCCACATCGATCTGCACCTTCAATTACTATGATGTTAGCTTTTCTTGACTGTTTCATTTCTGTAATAGTCCTCCCAAGTTTCTTCAGGAGTTATCGTTCTATAGTCTATCGTTAGTTCTTCACCAGCTTTGATGTCTCTAATTGCAACATTAGTAAAATCATCAATAGATTCTACTTTGGCAGCAAAAGAGTGAT
>Ga0194116_10006072_pt1 | contig 13014 bp, 8 predicted proteins | sample TA2MahsurfametaG_4_FD_148617 | JGI IMG/M metagenome (GOLD analysis project Ga0194116, IMG submission 148617) | Freshwater microbial communities from Lake Tanganyika, Tanzania - TA2015008 Mahale S9 surface | ecosystem: Environmental > Aquatic > Freshwater > Lake | place: Tanzania: Lake Tanganyika... | reverse complement strand
AGTAGAACCTGGTTGATAACTAGGATCTGCAACACATCTTCCATCATCAACCCTTCTCATTCCTGGAGGACATGGCGCTACTACAGGATCTGGAATTACAGGATCTGGAACTACTTCTGGATCTGGACCTGGACCTGGACCTGGGCCTGGACCTGGACCTGGGCCTGGACCTCCTCCTTCATAAACAGTAATAATCTTATGAGTAGTTGTAATAATTTTTCCATCTAAAGAATTCCAATACTTAATAATATCTTCAACTACATCAAGGGCAGCCTGTATTGCCTGCATATATTCTGCACTAGAGGTTCTTGCAAGGTCAATTCTATTCTTAATTGCTTCCCATTCAAGTTTTGATTTTCCTAAAACTGTTAAAGACTGTATTAGTTCTCTCTTGTTTGCTTCGGCAATACGAACACGTTCTTGTGCTGGCTCTAATTCTTTTTCTTCGATTTCGAATATTTCATTACGTAATTTTTTAATTTGATCTTCAATTTGAGCACGAGTATATCCTTTATCATTTCTAACCTGTGCTAATTCATTTTCTTTTGCAGCCTCTAATAGTTTTTGTTGATCATTTAATGCCTGCTCTGCCTGATCTGCTCTTAAATCTTGCGCTGCCTTTGCTGCAGCAGAAATATCTCCTTGAGAAAGAGCATCAGCAATTGTTAATTGACCCTTTTGTTGCTTAGATATTCTTTCATTTATTTCACGAATTTCATCTAATGCCTTAAATTTGGCATCATATTTATCATTAATTTTTTGTTCTTGTTCTTCAATTCCTTTTAGACTTGCCTCCCAATCATCTATTTTATAATTTAATCCAGCAATTTTATCTTGTGCTTTTTCTATAATATCCTGATCTTTTAATGTTGCAAATTGGAAATCTAGTTCTATTTTAGTTTCCATTACAGAGAATTTTTCCATTGCTTTGTCAAAGCCTTTTTGGAAAATAGATTCTTTAAACTCTATTGAATTAAGAACTTGATTTAATCTTGTTTTAAATTCTGCAAAAAGTTTTGGATCATTAACAACAGAGTCCCATCTTGACATTGCATCTCTTAATGTATCATCACTTAATATAGCATCTGCCTCAAGCCAACTCCAGTTTTGACTTTTTGCAGCCTTTGCTAAATTACTTCTTGCAGCATCTTCTTTTCTTTTGCTTTCAATATCTTGCTGAAGTGCTGTTGTTTGTTCAGCATTTTTAGATAATTTTTTAACCTGTTTTAATAATTTAATAAGTTTTTTTGCTGCCTCAGTATTACCGTCTGAAGCAATCATTGCAGCAAATGCTTTATCTGAAATTAGTTCTTGAGTGTCTGCATAACTTAAACCAGCATCTCTTAATATTTTATATGCATCTGCTTGATCTTGAAGTACTTGTTTTTGCTGCTTCATTTGAGACGAATAATCTCCAGCAACTATTCCATTTAATACCTCTTGAATTGTTTTAGCATCACGTTTTAATCCAATGATGTTGCGTGAATTTTTTCTCTTTTCATATTCTTTTGGATCCATACCAACAATAAACTCTATGAGGTTACTCTTACCACCATACTTGGCAATATCCTGCTCAATACCGCTAAACATTTCTAGTCTCTTCTTACCGCCAAACAATTGATCTAATGTTTTCATAGAAGCAGTCCAGCCTTCTGTTACTTTAATTTGATTTTTACGGACATCTCTTAATTTTTTAACCAATTCATCCAAGGGAGATGTTTGCTTTTTGCCACCACCACCACTACCTTTTGGAACTACGGATGTCGTATTATCTGTTGCTGTAACAGTTACACGCTGTGCATTCCACTGTGCATATTCTTGAAGTTGGGTTCCTGGTGGTGAGTTTGCCCATTGAGAACCTTCTGCTTTAAGCCAAGATTGAAGTGCTGGATCATCTGGAGATACAGTTGTTATAGTTTGAATCAATGTTTGTAAATATACTTTTTTTAATTCGTCAGTTTTGATACTATTAAAATAATCTAAATCATCATTTAGTATTTTTAACTGATCTGCATTTAAAACTTTACTTGCAACTACAAAATCTATCTTACCTTTAAGTGCCTCAATTTGTTCTGTTTGTTGCATTAATCTTTCTGCGACTTTTGGATTCTTTAATAAAAAGTCAGTAATAATTGTTGTGTTTAAAACATTTCCAGTTTTAGCAACCATAGCGTAAAAACTTCTGAGTCTTTCTGCTTCTTCTGGATTTCCAGAACTTTCTATTTTTGCAATAAATCTAGTCTGAACATCTTTTACTGGGTTGCCATCTTTATCAACAAACAATGACGCAGTAGACATAATTTGATTTCCAAATGCTCCACCAAATTTAGTTATAATGTTTAAGACTTTTGTCATAGCCTCTTTGTTATCTCCGAAAGATTCTAAAAGATTTATCATTTGCATAGGATCTATTTCTCCAGATGCTAATTCCATTTTTAATAAATATCTTTGCTCTGCAGTTATATTTTGGTTGTCATTAAGATCTTGTTTGGCTAATTTAGCAACATCTTCCATTACGGTACCTTTATATTTACCTGTTATGGCTTTATCTACTCCTCTATCAAGTGCATCTCTTGTTGCTCCCTCAGCACTAGAATATGATGCTGCAATATCTTGTAATAATTTTCCATTTTGTAAAAGTAAGTCTGCCCTATCTTTAATATGCTTATTTGTTAGTTCATCAACTTTTGCAGTATTTCCTGCTGCCCTAGCCTCTGCAATTCTTTTTTCATATGAAATGTCTAAAGAATCCATCATTTCTTGCTGCTGTTCCAATGCCATCTTTTGCATAGCAATTGATGCACCTGACGCTGCACCTATTCTTTCAGCACGATCTTTTCTTGAAAATAGATTTCCTGCTACTGCTCCAGTTATTGCGCCTACGCTAGCACCTATTGCTGTTCCTATTACTGGAACAACAGAACCTATAACTGCACCAGTTGCTGCGCCAGCAAGAGCACCTCCACCAGTTCCCATAGCACCGACCTTCATCATATCTTTGCCAGTCCAACCTCCAGCAGCCTTTGCTTTATCTCCAAATGACTGAACATTTTTTCTTGTTTCTTCCATTAATTTAACACGAATTTCAAGTGGATCTGTTAATAGATTTTCTCCATTAACACCAATTAACTCTATGAGTTTTGCATTAACCTGAATTCCAAAACCGTAATCTCCAAGTTCTTTTCCAATATTTGCTGCTACGCTTCTTGCTTGTGCTGCACTCATAGCACCAGACGATACTGCTGTTGCAAGTTGATTTACCATTGTGTTTTGTGCACCTGCACGACCCATTCCTTCAATATTTTGTCCAGTTGCTTTTACTAAATCTTTTCCTTCTTTACTTGCAACATAAGATTCTCCAAACGTTGTTTTACCTGTTTGAATAGCAAATGGATTTACTGCATCCTTTCTGCGCCTATCCATTACTTCGCCAGCAGTTACTCCTCCAGCAAATTTTGCCAAACCTCTAATTGCATCTTGTCCAGATCCTGTAGCCTGTGCCAATTTCATAGCAGAATCTTGTGCCTTATCAAAAGCCATTCTAAGTCTTACGGCTGCTGCAATTACCAATCCTATACCAACAGCCAACAAACCTAACTTACTTTGTAATAATGGTAGAACCAAGGTCAATGCCATTAATGGCAACATAATTTTTTGTGCCATATCTCCTATAGCACCTGGCATCATTGCTGCACCCATTGTTATTGCGGAAGCAGCCATCATTGCTCCCCCTGCACCCATACCAGTCTTTGGATTGTTCGGATCTGCTGGAGGTCTTCTAAATCCTCCAAAGAATCTTCCGCGACCCTTTCCTCCAGGGCCACCTCCTGATGCACCACCTGTTCCTCCTGCACCAGCAGCGACCATTCCAGTAACTTGTGACTGCCTTATCATTCTCTTGTCTGCTAAAGCGCTTAATCTTGCTTGTTTTTCTAATTGTCTTCTTAGTGCCTTTTGTGCTGGATCAATTGGACCAGCCCCATATAGCGCTGCCCTTGATGCTGCTGCCATCTGTGCCTGAGACATTGCTCCACTAGTTACGGCGGTTCCTAATTGTTGACCAGCAACTCTTGCATCATCCACATATTCTTTCATTCCAACAACTGCACCGACAGCAATATCAGCACCTATTTTTTTAGTAACTCTGGATGGAGAAGCAATTTTTGCTCTTTCCATCATTCCCTCTACCATGCTTTTTTCTGCAAAATCTACAAGGCTAAATCCTGTCTTCTTATAAAATGTAAATCTATCTCCACCACGACGCATCTTCATTCCATTTACGTCTATAGCACCTTTGCTTCCTCCACCTGGAACCGATGGCAATCCTGCCATTCTTTGTGCTGCTTGAGAAATATTAACTCTTGCCTCTCCAGCAGTTACTGCTAATTGATCAAAGGCTCTAACTAATCTATTTTGTGCTCCCATTTGTCTACGGGCATATTCATATGCTTCTTTTACATGTTTATCGGTTACTCTAGTATTTGCGTCAAGACTTGTTAAATAATCTTTCATATGAGTATCTAAAATAGATAAATCTGCAGCAACATCTTGCATTTTCATGCCACCATTTTTTAATGCAATCTTCCATCTAGACAAACCTCTTTTATCCCAGTCTTGCATAAATTCACCCTTACCAACACCACGTCCTCCTGGCTTCATAAGGTTATTCATTGATACTTGTTGTCCGTTTACATTAGACATACCTGTTGTTATTCCAAGTTTTCCATAAAGATGAATTTTAAGTGTATTTGCAAATTTCATAGCAACTGCTTCTATGGCTTGCATGGCTCTTGCGCTAATTATTCCAGCAGGAAGGGCTTTTAATCTATTAACTAAGTCTAATGCACCAACTGTTCTAGGAGTTCCAATGTGAGAAAAGTCTCCAGCACCCCTTGTTCCTCCAGCAAATCGAGACATAATTCCACCAGCAATCATATGTGCAATTGCTGGCTTGTTTGCTGGATCTTGTGCTGATTTAGCAGGGATTACTGCTTCACCTGGAGTAAGCATTGCAGGAACTGTGTCAGTACCAGTTGAAAAATAAAATGGCTTTACTTTTTTAGTTCCTTTAGCAAAACCTTTTCTTCCTTTGCCAATTACAGGGCCACCGAAGCCTCTTTGTGCTAATATTGCTCTCTGATATGCTTGTGTTAATGCATTAAGCGCTGCAATCTCAGATGTAAATGTTTGTTGTAATTTTACATGTACCTGTTGTAATGATGCTGCCACTGCAGTCGCCTGTGCTTGTTCAGCAGTTAAATATTGTGTTTGATTTCCTAATGTAGTTGAAGACTGTCCAGCCCTATTAAACACAGACTTCATATTTACAAATAATTTAATAATATTAGCCAAACCATTTGCTAACAAACCAAAGGTCATGAGAAATACTGGACCTATTCCACCTAAAAGAGTAGTTAAAATAACAATAAACTTTTTTGCACCATCTCCCAAATTATTAAATTTATCTAATATCTTACTAACAAATTCTACAATTGGAGTTATTGCTTTTAAAAATTGTTCTCCAACTGGTGCAAGAGTTACCTTTAAATCTTCTACTGTTTTCTTAAATCTATAAGTTGTAGATTCTTCAACTCTTGACAATTCTCGTTCAGACAATATAGCAAGTTCTTCTGTTGTTGCTTTTGTTAATGTTAAAACACGGCTTGCCTGATTTCCTTCAGCAATTACATTTTGGAATAAAGTAGATAGACGAGAAAATTGAAACTTTCCAAATAGTTGCTCTATTGCACGTGCACGATTAAGAGGGTCTAAGGTATTTAATGCATTTGCAAAGTCAACCACAACACCTTTAACATTTCCTTTATTTGCTTCAACTATTCCATTTATATTTATTCCCATTGCTCCAAGCATTTTGCTTGCTTTTTCTGTAGGATTAATTAATGATGCTAAACCTGACTTTAGTGCGTTTGCACCCTCTGAGGCATTAATCCCACCTTCTTTCATAGCAGTTAAAAAGAATGCCAAATCTTCAACATCTCCGCCTAATTGCTGCACTACTGGACCAGCCTTTGGAATTGCTATAGTTAAGTCTTCAATAGATACAACAGTTTGGTTTTCTACTGCGTTTAAAAAGTTAATTTTTTTAGCAAGATCTTCAGACGCTAACCCGAAAGCATTTGTTAATGATATTGTGGTCTCTAATGCCTGTTCTTGTTCTACTCCACCAAGTACTGCAAGTCTTGTTGCTTCATTTACTTGAGCAATAAGGTCTGCCCCCATCTTACCGCTTGCTGCTGCTGTTGCTGCCATCTCCATAGTTTTTTCAACGGCAACACCGTATTTTGTAAATTCTTTAGCAAGTAATTGAACTTCTTTAAGCATCCTATCTGTTTCTTCACCAGTAGTAAACATTTCACCATAAACACGCTTAAACCTAATTGCTTGTTCTTCTAATTTCATAAATGTTTTTGCTGCTACAGTTCCAAGATAGGCTAGTGGTATTGTAAAACCAACCATCAACTGACGACCAGACCACTGAGTATTCTTACCAAAGTTAAGCATATTTGTAGCGCCCTGCCTTAATAGTTGATTAAGAAGCGCTTGTCTTTGTGCAGCAATTGCGGTTTGTGTTCCAAGATTTTTCATGTCCAAAGATAGTGGTCTAACAGCAATAGACTTCATTGCACCGTTTGCATCACGGCCCATCTTTATATATTGTGTTTGTAGATCTTTTACTCGTTCTCTTGCTACTTTGTTGATAGTGTCAAATTCTGATCTAAAAAATCTTCCAAATGTTTTTGTTGAACCCATTCCATAGCGGTAATACTCCCGCATAGATAATTTATTTCTCTCTAATGCATTTGTAAAAGATTCTGTAGTTGTTCTAACTGTCCGCATAGATGCAGACCATTTGCCTGTAGCATTAAGAGAATTAATTAAATTTTGTTGCATGTTGGCGGAGACGGCTGCTGCTGCAGCACCACTCTTCGCCATTGATGTATGGAAGGCTGATATTTGTTTTTGTAACGCTTTTATGCTGGCTAATGCTTGAGACGTATCTATATTTACATGAATATTAGATTGAACATCAGCCATTCCATAACACCTCTATATTATTAAGTTTATACGTTTGCAAGACCGCTTATTAGCGAAGCATCTGTTAATTTGATTCCAGAAGCCTCTTCTACGATCTTGTAAACGGTTGGAAGATCAAAGTTCTCCTCAAGAGCAGTTAAATCTTCCGCCAACTCTGGCTTATATTGCTGCATAGCAATTGCTACACATTCCATAAGCAGAGTCATTGACTTTTCATTATCATCAGCCACTGCTGCGATACCCTCAAACTTCTTCATAAATGGACGAAGCAGAGAGATCTTAAGTGGTCTTACTTTGATTTTTGTGCCGTCAATTAGTACGATTTCTTTTTGTTCGTGCACGGTTGTAGCCATTAATTCCTCCTTATAAGGTTGAATTAATTATACCATAAGGCCATTTTATTTTTAATCAGAAATTTCTTCATAATCTAGTCCCATGCCTATTCCAAAACCAGCCTTTTGAGCATTAATCCCTTGTAATGAAACAATATCGTTTGAGTTTGTGGCTTTACCACGACTAAAGACTCTAGCCTTCATATCTTCCCAGGCATTTGATTTCTTAGTGTTTTTATCTAAATCTACCCCCTGAATTGCTGCATAAAACTTTTTATCTGCATAATCTATTTCTCGTTTAATATTTAAGGTGGCAGTTAATTCTGGCATTGACATTGAGGTTTCTAATTCCTCGTAGTCCTTCCATATTCCAAGAAGAAATACTTCTGATTCTAGTTTAACTATGTCTAATTTTTCCCATGAAGATCCGCTATCCACTGCCTGATCTTTTACTTTTTCTTTTGAGTCTTTGTCTATTTTAATACCAGCAGCAATATCTAATATCTTGTATATTGTTGCTAAATCTATGCTGTCTTCTAACTGTTCAATTGTTTTTATGGCTGGATGATATTGCTGCATTGTAATTAAAGCACACTTTGCCAATTCTCCTATTGCCTGATCGTCACCTTTAGCGTTTCCAACATTTTCAAACTGTTTCATAAATTGACGAAGATATTTTATTTTTAATGGAGTTATGTATATTGATGTGCCATCAATTAAATTAATATAATCGCTGTCATATATTTCTGTAGCCATCTATTTATTATACCAAACAGAAAAGCCCAGACTTTCAAGGGTCGTGGGCTTTCTGTATTATTAAGTTGTATTATGGTGTTACAGTGCGATCAATGATCTTACCGTATGAGCCTGATGCGTCATCTGGAAGAAGACGGAATGAAACTTCAAACATTGTAGCCTCATCACGTTTTGCTGACACTGTTACATTTTCAATTGAAAGTGCACGGTATGCAACATAAATTCTTTCCTTGTTGGAAGATGCATCACAATCACCAGTTCCTGGACCGACAGCAACTAAACCACGCTCTACTGGGCATTCGCCAAGATTACCTGATTTGATGTTTAATGTCTGCCCGCTGGAAGTATCCTTGTCACCTGTAAGATCCGATGCGGATTCTGCAACTGCAACAAGAAGGTTTTCCAATGTGGATTCAGCAAAAGTAGTGTTTAGGTTTACTTGCATGCCTTGTTTAAACAACTTAGCAACGTCAAGAACCTGATCAACTTGAACCTCACCGAAATCTGGCTGGAATTGTAATTCCAAACCATTCATAGTATATCCGATTGAACGGAAATCGTTATCGGCGTCCATTGTTGCGGAATACTTTGTTCCAGAGACGGGAGATGGGTTTCCACCTACTGCCAAAGGTTCCTCGGCAATCCATAACTGGGCTGCACCAACGATAATGTTATTACTATTACCTAGAGCCATTATTTATTTCACCTCTTTATTTTTCTAGAAATTAAAAGGCGTGTTTCCTCATTGCTAAGTATACAGCCTTTTTATGAATTTATTGAGTCTATAATATCTTGCATTTGATGATAGTCGTAGTCGATAATTATCTTATTCCCCGCATAGGTTCGGGCTGTTCCGAAATCGACTATATCTCGTGCTTCTTCTAACTGATATATCTTGAAGTTATGGAAGTAGAACTGGCAAGACATTTCATCAAAGGTCTTACCCCTAGCCCAAGCATTGAGTTCTTGAGCGCTCTCATCTCCACGATCCATTAGTCTCATTACAGCCTCTTGTATTTTTACCATTCTTTTTTGTGGAGTATCTCCACTTAAATCTCCATTTGCATAAAAATAATACAAAACTTGTTCACATTTGATATGTGGAAAAGGACCTCTACGCATTCTAAACATTCTATCCCAAACAACCATATTCCCTTCTGGAAACTGTTTTGTAAGAGTTTCTAAAGTTGATGGGCCTGTTGGGAAAAATGCTTCCATTGTATATCCAGTCAAATCACCAATTCTTTGCTCTAAATATTTGTTAATCCACAACACTGGTGTATTTAATACTGACGTTGATTCTGTCATCTTCCAACTCCTGCGTTTGCTATCCAGCGATACCCTGTTTGATACCCTTTTATTTTTCCACTTTTTTTACCAGCAGACATATTCTTTTTATATGCTACAGGATTTTTTAAATATTGAGCAATTCCACTTGTTCTTAAAAATGCTTGAGTAAAATATCTTGTAAAAAAAGAATCAAAAACTTTTTCAAATCCTCCACGAACTTCTTGTCCTCCAGGATCAGAAACATTAACTGGTTGTTTCGTAAAAATTTGTTCTCCATTTATTTCAAATGATAGTGCTTGTGCTTTTTTTGGAACAATGGTAACTGGAATACCCTTTTCCATAATTTTGGCCTTATCATAAAAAGGAACTCTTGATCCATTTTTTATTGATGTAGACTGTTTAAATGTTGATTTAAATGATAAACCCAAATTACTAGAAACATAATCTATATCATATAGCCTAGAGTCTGGACTTCCAGTTCTATTCCATTCATAAACATGATGCAACATTTCAGGATTTACTCTAGCATTTGAGTCTATGTATTCTTTCATTAATTCTACAGTTTTCATACCAAGCACACCTAAAAATGCTTTTTTGCCACCCTGAATTCCATTCAAAAATCCTACTGAATAATCAATAATATTTTTCATATCTTTTTTAAACATTGCATTGTTAAATCTAACTATCATACATCTACCGCCTGATTTTCAGATCTACGTACAACTAATTTATAATACTCAATATTTCCAAATGGACCTGTAAACGGATCGTGTGTAGCAATCTCAAATATAGTAGACTTGCCAGATCTAGGTCCAGACGTTTCTTTGTAAATTTCATTACAATTTTTATCTCTTATGTTTGTAACAATAACATTTGTAATTGCATTTTTGGCTTCAAGACTTGATATTCTAATGTCTGATTTACAACGACCAAGCAATATTTTATCTTGTGTAATATTAATGTTGGGGGCTACTTCTTCCTTAAAAGCAGTTCCTGCCGTTGTAAAAGAACATGCTATTGTCCTATCTAATATCCAAGTTTTTTTAACTTCTCCGTAAATCCCCTGCTCAACTATTGGATGATACACATCTGCTTGCATCGGAAATGCGAAGTCGGTTTCTTCGCACAACATTATAGAACCCCTGGCTTAGTTATTAATTTAATATACTTTTCTAAAATTTTATCTACAAGAAGGTTTCCAGTTCCATACACGATTCCTTTGTCAAACTGAATTCTAAACTGATCTGTATTGTAACTTGTTATGTACCTCTTATAATAATCTAATTTTCCGCACTTAATATCTTCAATTAACATATCAGTTGCTGCTTCAACATCTGACGGAACTTTAAGATGCCCAACATCTAATACAAAGTCATAGTCTACGCCTTTAGGAAAATCCGTAGGAACATAAGCCACGTGCCCCAAATCTCCATGTGCGGTTGCAATTTTTGTTATATCGTGCTCCATCCTGTTTCTTCGTTCACTTGCAGTCGCTACATCAATTTTATAAATAGCAGACTTATCTGCTAACAATCTATATTCTGCGTCATAATCTTCTTCATTGTCGCAATCATATACTAACAAACTATTTTCATAAACTTTTAAAACTTTATTGGCATCGTGCCAAACAGGAAGATAATCTGAACCATTTCCAGAAGTGTTTATGATAACTTTTTTATTATAAAAGCCGTTTTTAATGTATGTATCAATAAGAGATCTTGCAATTAACTCATAATTTTTATATTCATTAATCTCAGTTGCAGTAGAGGCTTTAGTATTTGGATTGACATAAGGACGAACCACATCTACATATGTGTCATTTTCTCCTACTGTTATCTTATATTGTGTATCATATTTTGATGACAAAGGAATTAATATTTCCTTATTAGCGTTTGAGGTTGCTGTACTTACAGTTTCTGAGGAGTCCGCCAAATCAACAATAGTATAACTATACGCTGTGTTAGCAGATGCAACATCAAGCGTAACAGTTAAGTTGTATGGCGGAACTCTCAAAACTTGCATTATTATCTACCAAACTCTTTAGCAACTTCTTCTGGAGTGGCAATTCTAATATAAGGTTTAGTTGCCCATTGATCTGCAGCCTCTTTTTTAACAATATTGTATCCACGATAGACTTTGCCTAATCCTGGAACTGAAATATTTTTTGTTGAAAATACTGCTATTCTTTCAACAACAGGCTTTGCAGTTTCTGGCTTGTTGTCAGACTTAGGAGCCGACGTTACGCCAATTGCTCCGTCTGCAACAGGACCTAATCTTTGACCTTCGTCAGAAGATTTTGCTAAATCAGTTGAAGAGATAGCGGTCACTTCTGGTTCTGGAGCAGAAACTGTTGCCTGAATATTATTTTCTAATGCAACCTCTTCTACTTTTGTCTCAGGCGTAGGAGCCTCAACAACTGGTCCTTCGGCCAACAGTGCTTCCACAGAAAATTCTGCAGTAACCTTATCGCTTAGAATGACTGATTCGCCCTCAGCAAGATATGCTGGAACATTATTATCTAAATTATTTTCTTCCATTATTAACCTCCTTATGACTATTATAACAGAATACTAAAAATTAAGAGGGGGAGGAGATCTCGCCCCTACCCCCTCTCAAAGGTTACTGTTTACAGATTATGCATCTGCAGCAGCGTCTGCCCACGCAATTGCGTCTTCTTCTTCCCATTGAATACCAAAACGAACAAAGACAGTATACTCAATTGTATCTTTCTTTGCCTTGTATTCACGGTTTACGACGATATCACGTTGGAAGCCCCAGATACGATTACCAGGGAATGTCAAATCGACATAATCATCTGGATAGTAAGGAACTTCTTGGACATCAATTCCGAGAACACGAGTTGTACGTGCTCCACCGAACGTCTGGCCGTTTCCATCAAGATATGCTTGACGGTTTGCAGCAGTACCAGCAACACGATTACCCATTGCTTCAGCAATTGCATCAGCAAGAGTACCGTTGTGCTTAACGATACCACTGAATGTGTCTGTACCTACATAGAACTTAAGGTTATTCTTAAGAGCACGATACTTACGTGGCATGCCTAGAATAATCTCTTGCATTCTTTCTGGTGTCCAGGCATTAGCGGTAATGGTCATCGCAACTTCGTGCGAATCTGCATTATCTTTGTGCCTCTTAATAAATCCTTTCATGATTGAAAGGAAGTTACCAGTTGACGCATCACCATTAATGGCGAGGTCTTCAATATCGTTAGCGAATGCGTTTGTCATCAAGCGAACTAGATGATCTTCAAGCGCAGCCCCTTCAATATTATCTTCGAGTGCTTCAGCAGTAACTTCCCAATCTAGACGAATCTTCTTGGTTGTAAGTTCAACTTTGCTGAATGTAGCACCAGTGTTAGTGTAGTCACCGACACCTTGAGTAGCAGAACGAATTACTCGTTCACCCACGTTAATCTTTTCGAGTTCCATGGTGTTTGCTCTCATTGTGACACGACGACCATCCTGGGCGAGAACTGTGGCGTCCCAAACGTAATCAATGAAACGCTGTGCCTGTTCAGGGCGTAGGATACCGCTTCCAGCCTCACCTGAAGGATTTACTG
>Ga0194116_10006071_pt1 | contig 13015 bp, 9 predicted proteins | sample TA2MahsurfametaG_4_FD_148617 | JGI IMG/M metagenome (GOLD analysis project Ga0194116, IMG submission 148617) | Freshwater microbial communities from Lake Tanganyika, Tanzania - TA2015008 Mahale S9 surface | ecosystem: Environmental > Aquatic > Freshwater > Lake | place: Tanzania: Lake Tanganyika... | reverse complement strand
TTTGTGTTAACTGCAACCGATGCATCGGGCCGCAAAATAGAAAAAACACTCAGTTATCAGTTCACGTTGCCATTGCCTGAAAAAACACTTACGCAGCCTACTGTTGAATATGTGCGTATTGAACCGGCAGGTAATCTTTTGCTTACTCCCGGCGATCGCATTCGCATAACGCTAAAAACAGTTCCCGATGCACAGGTACGTTTAGAAGGAGGAGTGGATTTAAAAGAAGTGCCTGCCCGTGATTCACTCAGTGTTCGAGGTATTTACAAAGGAGAATATGTGGTTGGTGATGACGAATGGCTTACAGAAAATCCTAAGCCATTTCGTTTTGTCGTTCAAACAAAAGACGGACTTCAAATTGATGCGGCTACCAAATCAACCTATGCAAGTATGCCCGCCGATGGGATGCTGTTAAGAACTAAAGGAAGATTGCCCTACTTACTGTATGGATTAGGTGAGGACCGACTTGGCGGTACTAAAATTGGGTATCTCGATTCCATGGTTGCTTTAAAAGCAATCGGGAAAGTAAATGATAAGTATCGTGTGCAGCTTTCTCGCAATCGTGATGCCTATATTGAAGAGATACATGTGCAGCCACAAGCGGCTCCCGGCTTTACACCTAGTACACTTACCGGAAGTATGCGCAGCTGGGGCGACAGTGCTTATGATTATGTTACGCTGAGCTTACAGGAGCGACTGCCTTATGAAAGCTGGCAGGAAATCAATCCTTCCACCATCAACGTGAATGTATTTGGTGCCATCACCAATACCAATTGGTTAACACAACTGAGTAGTGTAAAAGAAATTAAGCATGTGTATTATCGACAGCTGGAAGAAGATGTGTTTAATATTACTATTGAATTAAAAAATCCGCAACACTGGGGTCATGCTATATACTATCGTGGCAATACCCTTACTATTAAAGTAAAACGCCAGCCGACGGATCTAAGCTTGCTTAACAAAGTGATTGTGGTAGATGCGGGGCATGGTGGTACTAATAAGGGTGCTGCTGGTATTATGGGTGTTTTTGAAAAAGATCTCACACTCATGGTAGCTACCGAGCTGCGTAATACACTTGAACAAGCTGGCGCGAAGGTGGTAATGACAAGAACTACAGATACTACTTACGAAAATCATGACCGGCTTTGGAATTATAAGCAGCTCATGCCCGATTTGCTATTAAGTATTCATTTAAACAGTGCAGATGATCCCATACGTGCACAGGGAACAAGTACATACTATCGACATATTGGTTTTCGTTCTCCAACACAACATGTGCTTGAAAGCATGCTACAATTGGGTTTAAAAGAATACGGAAATGTGGGCCATTTTAATTTCATTTTAAACGGTGCCACCGAATACCCGAGTGTATTGGTTGAAACATTATTTGTTAGTCACCCCGAAGATGAAGCGAATATCCTCGATCCTGCTTACCGGAAGGCGATGGCAGAAAAAATTACAGCGGGAGTAAAAAACTGGTTCAATGCCTTAAAATAAAAAACGACCCGGCTCATACCGGGCCGCTTTTTATAATTGTTTTATTTATTCCGGAATCATTACCGCGGTTATTTTCATTTGTCCGCAGGCAGCATTCAAAGCAGGAATATCATTTTCTATCAGTGCTTGCATTTTTTTCTTCCATCTCATCCATATTTCATGCAATGCCTCATACTGTTGCTCCTGCCCCTGTGTTACAAATGGGACATTGGTGTCCATTTCGCCTTTCAGGAAAATATAATCTGCGCTGAGTTTGTTTACATAGTTAATGATATCATCATTACTCTGTGCCTTGTTTTGTACCAGTTCATTTTCCCAATCGTTGATTGTATTCACAATTTGCTTTGCCTGATTGAAAAGACTGTTCATATCTTTTTTGTCTCTCCACAAATCAAGCAAGCCATTGATCTGCTGTTTTACTTTGCGCATTTTCAAAACAGATAAATGTATATCACGAATATCATCTTCCACTTTTGTTGCCAATTCATGCTGTGCTTTGTAATGGGCGTCCGTCGCTTTTATACGCGGATCGGGAAGAATAGTAAAGGGAATGCTTGTGCTTGTTTTTTCTGATCTCAAGGTAGCGGTGTATTTCCCGGGAGGCGCTTTGTGTCCATCGTAAGAGCCTTCAATAAATACAGTCGGCACGCCCGGCAGGGTTGGATAACGCAGGTTCCAAACAAAACGATTGACGCCTGCTTTGGTTCCAAGGAGCGGGTCTGCCCCCGGGCCGCCGGGAAAAGCAACAAACGACGGATTGGGCTTTGCTGTAAATCGATTAACCACTTCGCCTTGTTCATTGGTAATTTCAAGTGTCAATGTTTCTTTTGCTTCCATGGATTCAGGGATATAATAATGCAACACAACTCCGCTGGGAGCATTAAAGCCTGTACCACCTACAAGTGGCGCATCAGAAAATTCATTCATCCTATCCATCATGCTGCCCCGACTTAACCTTACCGGATTTTCAGGCTGAAAAAATTGCAACTGTGTCGGCTTGGTTCCGGGTTGATATTGCCGAAGCATGTGTATGTCATCCAAAATCCAAAAAGAACGTCCCATTGTTGAAGCAAGTAAATCACCTTGGTGTACTTTCAAGTCAGTGATGGGCGTAATGGGCAGTCCCAGCTGCATTTGTATCCACTGTTCGCCATGGTTGAAAGAAACAAAAAATCCTGTTTCTGTTCCGCAGTAAAGCAAGCCCGCTTTTTCATTGTCTTCCCGAATGGCACGGGTATATGCACCGTAGGGAATACCATTGGTAATTTTTTTCCAGGTGGCACCATAGTCTTTGGTAACATATAGTGCAGGCGAAAAATCATTCAACTTATACCGCGTAGTGGCGATATAGGCCGTTCCTTTTTCGTGCGGTGATATTTCAATGCAGTTGATGAGGCATTCTTCGAGTCCTGCGGGTGTTACATTGCTCCATTTTTTCCCACCATCGCGTGTTAAATGAACCAGGCCATCATCGCTGCCTGTCCAGATAACTCCTTTTTCATGCGGCGATTCAATTACATAGCTGAGGGTGCCATAGTTTTCTCCGCCGGCGCCTTCATTGGTATAGGGCAATCCGCTGATACTTTGCTTGGTGCTATCGTTACGGGTAAGATCGGGAGAAACAATTTCCCAGCTGCGTCCCATATCTTTTGTTTTAAAAAGATGATTACCTGCATGATAAAAAGTTTGCGGCTCGTGTTTGCTCCAAATGATAGGCGCGTTCCAGTTAAAACGATACTTCATTTGTTTTGGTTGTAGCGCCTGATACTGGATGGGTGCAATCATAATGTTGGTGCCTTCGCCTGATTTTGTATCCAACACTTCTATTGTGCCCTGATAGCTTCCACCCACAACGTATTGCGGATCATCGGGGTTGAATGCAAGAAAAGCACTTTCACCCCCGGCGCTGCTTGTCCAGTCATTATCTGTAATGCTATAACCTGATGTGCTTCTACTAGCAATTTTAACGCTGGAATTATCTTGCTGCCCTGCATACAAATGATAAGGGAAAAGATGATCGGCATTTACACGATAAAACTGTGCAGTGGGTTGATTGCTTTGTGTGCTCCACACTTTACCGCCGTTAAAGTTAACGGCAGCACCACCATCGTTGGCAACAATCATATTCTGACTGTTATTGGGATTGATCCACAGATGATGATAATCGCCGTGGGTGCCACGAATATTCGTCCAGTTGCGTCCGCCGTCTGTTGATTTCAAACCGGGTGAATTCAGCACATACACGGTATTTTCATTTTGCGGATCGGCAAATACTTCAATATAGTACCAGGCTCGCTGTGTAAGCCGATGATCTTTACTGATGCGGCTCCAGCTTTCGCCTGCATTTTCAGAAGCAAATAATCCGCCCAACTCTTTTTGGGTGTCGCTTTCTACGAGTGCATAAAGTTTTTCAGGGTTAGAGCGACAAACACTGATGCCCATTTTCCCCAGTTCAGCCGGTAGTCCTTTTTGCATCTTTGTCCATGTTTCTCCTCCGTCGGTTGATTTATACAACCCACTGCCCTTGCCGCCGCTGATTACTTGCCAGGGTGTACGACGATGCTCCCACATGGCTGCGTAAAGAATACGCGGGTTGGTCATGTCCATCACCAGATCTGAACAGCCCGTATTTTCATCTACATACAATACTTTGCGCCAGGTTTTTCCTCCGTCATTCGATTTATACACCCCTCTTTCTTTGCTTGGGCCATGTAAAGCACCCTGCGCGCCTACCAGCAAAACATCGGGCTGTTGCGGATGAACGGCAATGCGAGAAATGTGCCGCGTTAATTCCAAACCCATGTGCGACCAGGTTTTCCCTGCATCCGTCGATTTATAAACGCCATCACCGTAGCTGGTCATTACACCGCGTGGCGCATGTTCTCCCATGCCTACATATACCACATTGGGATCGCTTTCGGCCACCTCTACCGCACCTACCGATCCTGTTTTAAAATAGCCATCAGAAATATTGAACCAGGTTTGTCCTGCATCTTCTGTTTTCCAAACGCCACCGCCGGTGGTTCCCATGTAGTACACTTGGTTGTTTTGAATTACGCCCGCAGCGGCAACGGAACGACCTCCTCTAAACGGACCAATCGGGCGCCAGTGCATGCTGCGCGATAAAGCTGCTGCCGTTTCAGTATCAACAGGAGCAGTACTTGGGTTGGTAGGTGCAGATTTTTTTTGTGCTGATACAGGAGCATACAAAAACAGTGCTGCGTAAATGAGAAACAGATATTTCATAGTGACGGGTTTATGTGTTCAAGATAAAACAAGCGTATCAAAGAATCATCAATTTATGATGATTCAGCCATGCGGAAGTACCTTTGGCAAAAATCAATGATCATGGGTAGTCAAATCAATGAGTTTAATGAATACCGCTCAAAAATGAATGAGGTGATACTGAGCAAAGACAATTTAGTCATCAAGCGCTTATGGAATCTCGATGCAAATACCTATGCTGAGGGGGCTTTAAGTACCCAAACCAAAGAAATGCTCGGACTGGTTGCCAGTATGGTATTGCGTTGCGATGACTGCATCAAGTATCATTTGGGTAAATGCCATGAGCAGGGCGTTACCACCGAGCAGGTATATGAAATTTTTGCCGTTGCCAACATCGTGGGCGGCACCATTGTAATACCCCATACCCGCCGCGCTGCGGAATACTGGGAAGCAATTTTGGCAGCAGGACAATCCTGAAGCCCTTTTTTGCTTTCAGAAATTGGCATTGTGGCAATAACTTGCTAACTTGATGCCAGCAGTTATAATACTGTCCTGTTGATATTTGATGATTTATAAAAGATTTATATGAGCGAAGCAACAACAGCAACGGCACTAACTTCAAAAGACTTTCAAACCGACCAGGAAGTACGATGGTGTCCCGGCTGTGGCGATTATTCTATCCTCGCACAGGTTCAAAAAATTATGCCGGGATTAGGCATTCCCCGTGAAAATATTGTGGTGGTAAGCGGAATTGGCTGTAGCAGTCGTTTTCCATACTACATGAACACGTATGGCATGCATTCCATTCATGGTCGTGCTACTGCCATTGCCAGCGGACTCAAAGCTGCGCGTCCCGATTTGAGTGTATGGATTGTTACCGGCGATGGAGATGCATTGAGTATTGGTGGAAATCATACCATCCATCTGCTGCGTAGAAATTTTGATGTAAATATTCTTTTGTTTAATAATCAGATTTACGGACTTACGAAAGGACAGTATTCTCCCACTTCAGAAGAGCATAAAGTAACCAAGAGCACGCCTTTTGGCAGCATCGATCATCCTTTTAATCCTCTGGCACTTGCCATGGGGGCCGATGCTACTTTTATTGCCCGCAGTATGGATCGCGATCCGAAACATTTGCAGGAAATACTCATCCGTTCAAATGCACACAAGGGCGCTTCTTTTCTCGAGATTTATCAGAACTGCAATATTTTCAACGACGGAGCTTTTGAAGTGTTTACTGAAAAAGCATCGAAGCCGGAAGAAACCCTGTTTTTATCTCAGGGCCAGCCACTCGTATTTGGTGCTGCGCAGGATAAAGGCATTAAACTCGACGGCTTCCGCCCGATAGTGGTAAGTCTTAATGACGGCCATAGTAAAGATGATCTCTGGGTGCATGATGAAAAAGATTTTTACAAAGCGCAAATTTTAGTGCGCATGTTCGATGATCCGCATAAAGCCAATCATCTTCCTCGTCCCTTCGGTGTATTCTATGAAACCGAGCGTGCTTGTTATGAAGATGTGATGCAACTGCAGATAGAAGATATTATTGCTGCCAAAGGCAAGGGTAGTCTCGACAAGCTGCTGCGGGGCAACGAAACCTGGGAAATCAAGTAAGGTCTCATTTCTTTTCGATCCGATACGTATGCGAACCATGCTGCAACCGTTGTTGCAGTTCAGACATTATTTTAAATTTTGTGATCTGTTATGTTGTTGCGCATACATCCCGAAAATCCACAGCCACAAAGAATTCAAACTGTAGTGGAATGTTTGTTAGGTGGAGGAGTGATTATTTATCCTACCGATACTGTTTATGGCTTAGGCTGTGATATTTTTCAGCAAAAAGCAGTTGAGCGCATCGCTGCGATAAAATCTTTGAATCCTAAAAAAGCTCAGTTGTCTTTTGTGTGTCATGATTTGAGTGATCTCAGTATCTATACAAAAAGTATTCCTACGCCTTTGTATCGAATGCTAAAGCAATATTTGCCCGGCCCTTATACATTTGTGCTTCCCGCTTCCAAGCAGGTTCCGAAAATACTCAAAAGCAAAAAGGATACCATTGGCTTGCGCGTGCCCGATCATAATATTACCCATGCCTTGCTGGAACAGCTTCGGCACCCGATTTTATCTGCTTCTTTGCCTGGAGAAATTGCAGAGGAACTCACCGATCCGGAAATGATCTACGAAAAATTTAAATCACAGGTCGATCTTGTAATCGACGGGGGAATGGGCGGCATCATCCCTTCAACGGTTGTTGATTGCACGCAAGATGAGCCTATAGTGTTGCGTCAGGGACTCGGTTCCTGGAATGGGTAATGCTTACCATATTAACAGCGCACTCGCCCAGGTAAAGCCACTTCCGAAGGCAGCAAGGCATACCAGATCACCATCCTTTACCATTCCTTTTTCCCATGCTTCACAAAGTGCAATGGGCACCGATGCAGCTGTGGTATTGCCATACTTTTGAATATTATTATATACCTGATCATCGCGCAGTTTCAGTTTCTGTTGCACAAACTGTGCAATGCGCAGGTTGGCCTGGTGAGGGATAAGCATGGAAAGATCGGAAGGCTGAAAACCATTTGCCTGCAGGGCCTCCATTATTACTTCGGGAAATTTCACCACCGCTGTTTTGAATACGGCAGGACCATCCATATTGGGAAATATTTGTCCCGTATCAATCATTTCATGACTCATAAACATATCTCCCAACGTACCCTCATTGAAGCTGGCCAAATTTTCCTTCCAGTAATTGGCATGTGTGCCGGGATTATACATGGCAAGTATTTCAGCTTCTGCACCATCGCTGTGCAAATGGGTACTTAAAATACCTTGCGCGGGATCGCTGGTGGGCTGAAGTACAACCGCACCTGCACCGTCGCCAAAAATCACACTCACATTTCTTCCACGCGTGGTATAATCCAATCCAAATGAATGCTTCTCCGAGCCTACAACAAGAATGTTTTTGTACATCCCCGTTTTAATAAACTGATCTGCCACAGATAAAGCATATACAAAGCCGCTGCACTGATTGCGTACATCTAAAGCACCAATTTGTTTCATGCCCATGGCACGCTGCAACAGTACGCCGCAGCCGGGGAAATAATAATCGGGACTGAGTGTGGCAAAAACAATAAAGTCTATTTCGGCAGCAGTGGTTCCTGCTCTTTCGATTGCTTGCTTGCAAGCTTCCACTGCCATGGTGGTTGTGGTTTCTTTGGTGCGGTGGGCGTATCTTCTTTCTTGGATACCGGTGCGCTCCTGAATCCATTCGTCGCTGGTATCCATGTATTGCATCAGGTCTTGATTGCGTATTACCTGCGCAGGCACATACATACCGATACCTGCAATTTTTGATCGCATCATAAGGCAGGGATTTGCGGCAAGATAGTTAATGATGCTAAATCGTTGCCAACTGGCTTATCCAGATGTTGGCTATTGCTGTATCTGTAATTTCAGTGTTTTGCTGAGAAACAGACTCATCTCGCTTTCTACGCCTTGATAATCATTGCTTTTGATGTAACTGCCAATCACATGATCACCCGTATTGGGCATGGCCTTTTTTTGTTTGAACGCAGCATCGGTCCCCAGCTGGTCAAACATTTCCAGCATTGCTGTAACACTTACTACGCTGTCTTGATGCGCTTCATCTTTATAATAATACAAAAGCAGGGTGGGCTGTTTTATTTTGGCAAAGGTTGCGGGGGTCATCGTTGTTTCCACCAACTCCTGTAATTGCGGAAGCGGCTCCAGCGGGTAGCGACTGTACCAGTACTTTTTATAAATCGGTCGCTGATCTTTGGTGAGCATATAGTCTCTCCCGATCACCCATTTTGCAATTTGCAAACCCCAGGGGTTATTGAGGAGTTTACTGTTGGGATCGAAGATGCGGATATTGGGTGAAAGCAAAACCAGCCCTGCAATTTCAGGATAGGTGGCAGCCAGTTGCAAAGCAAGGGTACCTCCGGTAGATGTACCAATAACAATTACTTTTTTGCCCAGTTTTTTGGCTATAGCAAATGCTTCAACCGTGCTATTCCAAAGTCTTTCAGCCGTGAATTCATACATCGGCGCAATGGTATCAACACCATGATCGGCAAGACGGGCTAAAAATAAATTACAACCAAATCGTTTCGCAGCGTTGCGGTGTACCGGACTGCCCTCTTCATGCGAAGCAGAAAATCCGTGCAGATACAGCAATACATACTCTGTTTGATTGCGCAGCGAATCATTGGCCCACACAATGTTAGCTTCATTGTCGGGCTTTACTTTTTGGGTGGCTTCTTTTGCGGCAATCCATTGTTCCAGGGCAGATGCCTCTGAGGGAACTTCGGGTAAAACACTTTTATATACGGGCGTTGCGGGTTGCGGACCCATAAAATATACAAGCGCTAAAAGCCCAATAAGTACAAGTATATATTTGAGAATGCGTTTCATGTTATGATGTATTTGAGTACTAATATATTAAGTTTCGCCTATTGCCTTGTTCTCCGGCCATAATATCGTAGCTTTGCGGCCTTAAAAGTTGACGACACCAACATGTTTGTAGCGCTTCAAATCAAGTTTTAATCCAGTTGCTTTTGAAGCATTTGTAAAAAAAGTTATAACGCAACCATCATTTATCCGTCAACCACCCTCAACATTTACTATGAATATCAGGAATATAGCCATCATTGCGCACGTTGACCATGGAAAGACCACCCTTGTAGATCGAATACTTCATAAAACAAAAGTATTTCGCGAAAACCAGGATACAGGGGATCTGATTATGGACAGCAACGATCTGGAGCGTGAGCGTGGTATTACCATTTTCAGCAAGAATGCAGCTGTTACATACAAAGACGTTAAAATTAATGTGATCGATACACCTGGTCACGCCGATTTTGGCGGTGAAGTAGAGCGTGTATTGAAAATGGCGGACGGGGTGATTTTGCTGGTCGATGCATTTGAAGGTCCCATGCCACAAACACGTTTTGTATTACAAAAGGCATTGCAATTAAATCTGCATCCGATTGTGGTGATCAACAAAGTTGATAAGCCCAATTGCAGACCCGATGAAGTGCATGATGCCGTTTTTGAACTCTTCTTTAACCTGGATGCTACAGAAGCACAGTTGAATTTCCCTACTTACTATGGCAGTGGAAAAAATGGCTGGTTCAATGATAAGAATCAAGCTTGTGAAGATATTACACCCCTAATGGATGGCATATTGCAATATGTTCCGCCGCCAAAAGTAAGTGAGGGCACGCTGCAAATGCAGATTACATCATTGGATTACTCTTCGTTTTTGGGCCGCATTGCCATTGGAAAAGTGAGCCGTGGCAGTATCCGCGAAAACCAGCAGGTAACCTTGGCACAAACCGATGGTACCATGCGCAAAATAAAAGTGCGTGAACTGTATGTGTTTGAAGGAATGGGTAAAAAGAAAGTGACCGAAGTTCAAGCTGGTGATCTTTGTGCGGTAGTGGGTATTGAAGATTTTAATATTGGGGATACCATCGCTGATGCAGAAAACCCCGAGGCATTGCCGGTGATTAGTGTGGATGAACCAACCATGAACATGCTTTTTAGCATCAACAACTCACCTTTCTTTGGAAAAGACGGGAAGTTTGTTACGAGCCGACATCTGCGTGACCGCCTCATGAAAGAAACAGAAAAAAATCTGGCCTTGCGCGTGGAAGATAGTCCGGGAGGCGAGAGCTTTATTGTATATGGTCGTGGAATTTTGCATTTGGGTGTACTCATTGAAACCATGCGCCGCGAAGGATATGAACTTACTGTGGGCCAGCCGCAGGTAATTGTAAAAGAGATCGACGGCAAAAAATGCGAACCCTATGAAACACTGGTGGTAGATGTGCCGCAGGAATTTGCATCGAAAGTAATTGATTTGGTTACCCGCAGAAAAGGAGAAATGCTGGTGATGGAAACCAAAGGAGAAATGCAGCATCTGGAATTTGAAATACCTTCTCGCGGACTGATCGGTTTGCGTACACAAATGCTTACCGCTACAACAGGTGAAGCAGTTATGGCACATCGCTTCAGCGAATACAAACCATGGAAAGGAAGTATTCCCGGAAGAAACAACGGTGTGTTGCTTGCAAAGCAAGGCGGACAGTCAACAGGATATTCGCTCGATAAATTACAGGATCGTGGTCGATTTTTCATTGATCCGGGTGAGGAAGTATATACAGGACAAATTGTTGCCGAGCATATCAAACCCGGTGATCTTGTGGTGAATGTGGTTGAAGGAAAAAAACTCACCAACATGCGTGCCAGCGGCAGTGATGCAGCTACCAATATTGCTCCCAAACTGCTGATGACACTAGAGGAGTGCATGGAATACATTGAATTTGATGAGTGTATTGAAGTAACACCCAATTTCATTCGCATGCGCAAAGTGATCCTGAACGAAGATGAGCGAAAGAAGCAGCAAAAGAAGATCAACACAGAAGCGATTTGATGTTTCTATGATGGTGTTGTAGTGGAATCAAGCGAATCATACAGCCATTAAAATAGATGACTCATATTGCTTTGTCTTTCTTACTTTTAATGTCTTAACCCTGCGTGCCATTATGCAAATTCGCAAAGGTGTTTCCTTGTATGTTTTTTTCTTTGCTTTTTTATTGAAAGCATCTCTGGCATATGCTCAAACAGGCGACAGTATCCCCCAAAAAGATGTGATGGATGTGGTGGGCCGGATCTTGGGTGTTCAACCAAAATCGGAAGCTGAATTTGTAAAAGTGGCCGAAAAGCCATTTCATTTTTCTGTATTGCCGGGATTGGGATATACACTTCAAACCAGAGCAGCGGCTGCCATTATCGGAAATGCTGCTTTTTATACGACGGCCGATAAAAAAGAAAATTTGTCAACCATATACGCCGGTGTTACTTATACGCAAAACAAGCAGTTGGTCACCCAGGCAATTAACAATATATGGACACGCAACAACCGTTTTAATTTCAGTACCGATTTGCGCTATATGAAATACCCTCAATCCACTTTTGGTTTGGGCGGAAAAAATGATTTGATCGCAGATGAAAATCCAATGAGCTTTCAGTATCTGCGTTTTTATCAAACAGCACTCAAAAAGCTGGGTAAGAAACTGTACGGTGGTGTGGGTTATTTTCTCGACTACCATTTTGATATCAGCGAATCCGGGTATAGTGATGGCCGTGTTTCAGATTTCACTTTGTATTCCCCCGTTCAACAATCTTTTTCATCGGGTGCCGGACTTGTTTTGCTGGCCGACGGTCGCGATAATCCGATCAACCCTTCCAAGGGGTATTTTGGTCAGGTTTTATATCGCAATCACAGTACTGCATTGGGCAGTGATGATGCCTGGCAGTCGCTCTTGGTTGATCTCAGAAAATACTTTCCTATTAAAGGTACCCGACAAAATATACTTGCATTTTGGACATACAACTGGATTGTGCTCAAGGGCAAGGCCCCTTATTTAGCACTTCCCTCTACCAGCTGGGATCCCTTTACCAATACCGGCCGCGGATATATTCAAGGACGCTTTCGCAGTACCGGTATGTTGTATTTTGAATCGGAATATCGTTTTGGACTCTCCCGCAATGGCATGGTAGGCGGAGTGGTATTTGCCAATCTGCAGAGCTTTGAAGAGTGGCCTAACAGGCGCTTTCTTTATGTACAGCCGGCAGCAGGAGCGGGGCTCCGCTTTAAAATCAACAAATACACCAAAACCAATATTTCCATTGATTATGGTTTCGGTGTAAACGGATCGCGCGGTCTGTTCATTAATATGGGGGAACTTTTTTAAGCCCTGATTTTTGGTAGAATTCAATTCGTGCATTCCGCACTTTAACAGAAGCATTGGTTGTTTTTATATCCTTGCGTATATCTTTGCAAAAAATCATTCCATGCTGCAGCGTTTGGCTTTCTTTGTTTTCATTGCGGTGTTCATTTTATTGAGCATGGATGTTGAAGCGCAGTGTTCTATATGTACAAAAACTGCTCAGCAGCTTGGAGAAAAACCTGCCAAGGCTTTAAATTCTGCTATTCTTTATCTCATGTTTACTCCTCTCTTTATCATTGCCTTCTTGGGATGGCGCTGGTGGAAAAGTCAGCAAACGGAGGAGTGAGCTAATACAATTCTAAACTGCTTTTTATATCAAAAGCAATTTAAACGAAGATCGGTTTTAAGCTTTTTGCTGCTGTTCGAATTGCGCAGTCACTTCCGCATTTTTATGTGCTCCATCGCAGAAGGGTGGGTTCTTAGTGTGTTTACACTGGCAGAGCCAAACGGTTTCATCTTTCTCGGGGGTATAA
>Ga0194116_10006070_pt1 | contig 13017 bp, 15 predicted proteins | sample TA2MahsurfametaG_4_FD_148617 | JGI IMG/M metagenome (GOLD analysis project Ga0194116, IMG submission 148617) | Freshwater microbial communities from Lake Tanganyika, Tanzania - TA2015008 Mahale S9 surface | ecosystem: Environmental > Aquatic > Freshwater > Lake | place: Tanzania: Lake... | reverse complement strand
TCCCCTAATTATAATTTTCTTATTTAATTTTTATCTAAATAATGGTTAACCCTTTTTTATATTATTTTTATTTTGGAAATTAGTTAAAAATTTTCTAAAAATAATAAATAATTTAACAAAAATTTTAAATTAATTTATGAAAATAAAAAAGTAGATGAATTTTGAATTTCAGGCTTTTTTCAAAAAACTAGTAGATTTATTTAAAAATTTTATAATAAAAGAAAATGATCTCTTATTAAACTATTTAAACCTTCTAAGAAAAAAGCAATAATTCAGAAATATGATTATTAAAGAATATTTAAGAGGAATTCTTCTTTTGGCTATATCGATACTAGTCTCGACAACAAATGTAAATCAAATTTACTCTGGAAATAAGGGATTAAATGACAGATGCAAATGGAATGCAGTAGGAACTCAATGCCAAAGAGGTTTGCAATGTTCAAAAATAAAAGGAATCTGTCTTAAAAAACGCGGTTAAAGCTTGCCAAAGTGCATCTGAATGTCATAGTGGACATTGCAGGCGACGAAAATGCGTTCATTTAGTTTAATAATAAAAAGCTAAAACTTCCAAATTAAATTAATATTGTAATATATTCAGTAAAATAGAAATTTTATTTACTTTAAAAGTTTAGAGAAAAGATTATATATTATCAAAAATAAAAATGATACTTCAAAATTTAAAGACTTTTATTTTTTAATAATTAAAAAATATTTTATATTAGAATTAGGTATTTTATAAATTAATCATTATCTTAAAAAAAATCATATTTCTGATATTAATCACAATATAAAAGTGTATTTTTCAACTGTTATTTATAATAAAAAAACTTGAATTTTGAAGAAAAATATAATAATTCCTTTATTGCTAATCTTTTGGGGTAAATATATATGATTCTTTTTATAAAATATTCTTAATTTCAATAAAATCATTTTATATCAAATAACTTTTATTGAAACTAGATCAATAGATATATAACTTTTTTATTCCATTTAAATTTGTGATAAAAGAATATAAAATTTTTAACATTATATCTATATTTTAGATTAAAAATGATCATGATATTTATTAAATTTTCCCTTAATTAAATAATTTAATATAAAATTACAAATTAGTATTTTTGAAACACCTTTTGAAATATACGAATATTTTCTAAGCTAATAATATATTCAAACAAAAGATTTAAAACGCAGAACCTTTTTTACAAGCCATAAAATGTATTTTAATCTAGGTTCTTTTAAAAATTTTCTTTAGATCTAAAATCATTATTTATTTTAATTTTTTTCTTCTAATTAGTTTTCACTGATTTGTTTATTATCCTTTATTAAATTTTTATCTTCGTTTTTTATTTTAATTTGAAATTCCTTCTTATTAATGACTTCAACTTCACTATTAATGTTATTATAATTATTGTAATTTACAACTTGTTCATTCTCTCTCATAATTATATCATTGCTATCGTAATCATTAGCGTAATTACTAATAATATTTGTTTTATTATTAAAATCTTCCAAAAATGTTCGTTTAATAGTAACATTTCGAGGAGTTTTTTCTGACTTATCAATTTCATCTCTTACTCTTTCAAGTACATTTCTTGTTCTATTTTTCGCAGATAATGGTTCTTTAATAAATTGATTATCTTTAGAATCAATAGCATAGATGCTATTATTTTTTACTTCATTTAAAATTTCTTGAGAATTATTCTCTTCATTTTTTGAATTAGAATTCTTTTCGTCATTGTTTTCGTAATATTTATTATAATATAAAGGATTACTTGAATCTTTTAAATAAAATTTGTTTTCTTTATCTATATTAAAGTTATTATTTAAAACTGGTTTATTCATACTTATTTGATTGAGCATAACATCACTTAGAATATTGTTACCTTTTCTATAATAATTTTCAGGCTCATTATCAAAGAAGATTCTATTATTTTGTAAAAATGCTAAATTAGCTGATAAAGATTTGAGTTCTTTTGGATTATTTATTTCATTAAAATTGTAAGGTTTTTTATCAATGTTGAGTTTCATAATTCCAAGATTCTTTTCTAATGCTTCGAAATTTTGATTATATGAAGATTGAAAGTTATCTATTTCATTCAAATTTATAACTGCATTTAAAACCAAATTGTTCGCATTTACATCATCTGTTAAAAGCATGTTTTCTCTATTTGAGTTTCTAGAAATATCTGAATTCTCAGGATGAGGATTTTCGTTGTCAGTTTCATTGCTATCACAGCTGCTATTTTTATTATTTGATGGGTTTGAATTCAATTCATTATAATTATTATCCAGGTTGTGAATTAAATTATTAGGCATAAAAGTGTTAATTATATTCATGTCAGAAGTCTTTTTATTTTCGATTTTATTTGAGTTTCGGTTTCTGCTATAATGGATATCATCAGCAAAGTGCATATTCTGAGCTTTTGTATTTGAATTAGAAATCATGCAATTTCCATTGTCAATAGCATTTTCTAAATTTGTATTACAATTCACAATATTTACATTATTTTTATTATCACTATTTTGATTAAGATCAATGCAATATTTCTCCTTTTTATCCTTATTCATATTTGGGAATCTTTCTCTTAAGTTTTCATCACATAAATTTATATCTTCTAAAATTAAACTTTCATGTTGCTTCTTATTTTTAATTTCTAGATTTTCTTCTAAATGACCTAAATTACATACTTCTTGATTTTCTTTTACTATTTTTCCGCTGGCTAATTCATTATATTTAATTTCTATTTCATCTGGAATCTTTTTAGGTTTCATAGAAGATTCGATTGTTTCTAATTTATTATTAATTATCATTAAATTTAAATTTTTTAAATCCAAAATTTTTATGTCTATTTCTTCTTTTATCTTCATGTATATTCCTTTTGGGCTTTTAATTTCATTTTCTCCTGATATGATTCTATCTGACAAGTAATTTGGTAAATTGTAGGCTTCTTCTTCTTTTTTTCTTTCCTCTGTAAGATCAATTATTTCCTTTTCTTTTCTATCTGTTTTATAATTTGGATCTAAAATACTGCGAAAAATTTCTGATTCATTTATTCGGATTTCCCTAGATTCGTCTTTTTCTATAATAATAATATTTGAATTTAAGTTTGTTCTGCTTCTTTGTATCTTCGAGTCAACATTATTATTACGATTGGTCATATAAGGATAATTATTCAAAATATTTTCTCTAGATTGATTCTGGTCTATATCCAAATTCTTTGATTCTTCAAATAGTTTTGATTGGGGTTTTATTATATTTTCTTGTTGAGTTATTTGAATTGTGTTTTCTTTTTCCTAAATTAAATAAAGTTTTAATCGTTATTTCTTTTAATTTTGAAATTTTATAAATCTAATTTATCGCTTTATAAAGTATAAAAAAGTTTTGACATTTAATTATATTTTCTTATAATTCTCAATACTTTATGTGTTTCTAATTGCTCAGTTATTGAATATTCCGATTCTTCTTCTTCAAGCTGAACTTTAATATGATTGTGATTTTGCCTGCTAACATGCATATGATTTAGAGCTTGATAATCATCAGAATTATTTTTATTTTGTGAATTCTTAAAAAAACACTTGAAAAAACCGCACGGTTGCTTTACTGCTAAATTTATTACAGTTCTTCCTATTTGTATGGACAACGGAGATTCATGTAAAATATTAAGGCATGGGCTTTGAACTAATGCCAAACTCCCGAATTTCGAGTTGTTATCTTCTAAAATCAACTTTCCATCTTTCGTTTTTCTAATTAGTGAATGAAATCTGCTTACTGATATATCTGTGATTCTAACATCTGAATCGTGTCCTCTCCCCTTTTAATATTTTATTTTAGAATCATCATATTAATAATAAAAAAAGAATGGATTATATTTCGTTTATAAATAATAAAATCATGATTTTTTTTAATTGACTATTGATTTAAAACAGCTTACGATTTTTAAACTTGATTTATTTTCTAAATTGATAATATAGAGAATTTTATTATTTCTATCAGAAGTTACAGTTTCAAAGCTAATATAACTTTTGAAAGTAGGCTTTGTAAAATCCCATATCTCATAAAGGTTGTTTTTGTATAAAATAAAATCTAGTTTAATTTAAAAAATAATCAAAATTTGTTTTTAATTATATTTGATTTTTTAATTAAATATATTATAAGAAATTAAAATTAATTAAACCGAATTACCTGGCAATAAAGTTTTACACAACTCACATTCAACTAATTTAAATGAATATGTAATCGTAGATTCATTTGAAGATGTCTTTATTACAATTTTCGACTTTAACCATTTCTGCAAACAACAAAAATGAATATATTTCATAGTCCCAGAACAATTACAAGGCCTTATTAAAGGGCTTTCTAATTCTTTTTCACTACAATAGCAAATTCTACACATACTCCTTTTCCGATCTGAATTGCTTTTAATTATTAAATTGTTTAAAATTTTTAAATTTGTAAAAAAATTGTTTCTTGAAGGTTTTTTATTAAAGTACTTTCAATGGCACTTTAGAATAAGGAATTTTAAACTACATTTTTTAATGTTTCTCAAATTTATTACTTTAATTGAGAGTTTAATTCTTTACTTTCTTTCTCAGTTTGAGTATGCTTTTGCGTTTGCGTGTTTTTTTTTGTTTTAATTGCTTAATTATTATAGATTTTATTAGATTTTAATAAATTTTAAATTTCAGTGACAATTAATTTTAGATAATTACTATCATTAATATTGACCAAATTCTTTTTTGAATCTGAAGCAGTTTTTTTTTTCTGCATATTTTTAATTTGATCTTCTTGTTCATTTTCTTTCTCATTTATATTATTTAAATTATTGACACATTTTGCTTCATTATTATCATATCCTGGTAATTTTATATCAGAAATCTTCAGCTTGACTCTTCCTAATTTAATCATATCACCAGGATTCAGCCGATAACCCTAAAATATCAATAAAATTAATATTTTGAAAATTGCTTAGTTTTTTTAATTGTGATTTTTCTATAGAATATATTAAATATTAATATATAATGTTCTTTTTAGACTTGAATTATTTCTATTGATCTTGAAAGAAAAAAGATTTACATTTTCTCCTTGAGATGTTTTAAGCATTTTAACAATAAACCACGACATTTCACCCCAGTTAACTGAATCATTTAAATTATTTTCTTTTTCTTTATCTTCTGTTTTATAATTTTTGCAATTAGCATAAAAATTATTTGAATCCAAACTTAATTTAAGAAGAATATTGGCAGAAGGTTCAATTTCTTTTATATTTTGTAACATAAGTATTGACCTTGAATTTCTTATGATATAGCTCTCATATTTAGTGGTGAAATTCGCTCTTATCAAATCTGGCGATTCATAGTCCAATAATTCTGTGGATTCTTTATTCCAAGTTGAAGTTTTCACTAGAAGCCTAATATAAATTAATGTCTTCAAAGATTATTGGTTACGTGTTTTTGCTTTTTTTCATTTAAGCAGAAATTCCTTTATTTTTAATTAATATTTTTATTATAAAAATATAAATTTCATTTTAGGTGTTAAAAATTCAGAGTTTAAAGGTTGTTTTTTAAAATTTGACATAAAAAATCTTTTTTGGTAAAATTGATATTAAATGGGATGATTCGTTTACAGAAAATTTCTGATTGATTTAACTAGGATTTAATCAATTATATTATAATGCAATTTTTGTATGTTTAAGAGTTTAAACTGTTAATTAATTAAGAAGTTTCATAATTAATTGAATAAGAAACTAATATACTACTAATAAATTTTTTTTTTAATTTAAAAAGAGTATTTAATTTTCTTAATAAAACTTAGGATGTTCTTATTAAATTTAAAAATTAATTTAAAAAAAATTTTTTTTCAAATTATAAACTTTAAATGCAAAATTAGATGATAAAAATAACATCGAAAAACTTAAGTTGACTTAAAGTTTATTGATCCTAAATTCCAATAATATTTAATTGGAAAACAGGATTTTTAATTTTAATATAAAGAGTTTTTAAAATTTGTTTAGATAAAGAAAATAAATTTATCTGCAAATTTTCAATTAATAATTAAAAGATTTTTATTTCTTAATTATTTTATACGTAATTTAATGGAAAAATTGGACAAACACATATCTGATTTTACAAATATTCTTTTAGGGAAAATTAATATAAATTTTGAAAAATATTTTCTATTAGTAAAAGAAGAAGATATAGAGATTACTGCTAATCCATTTATTTCTTCTTTAATAGGATTCTTTTTAAAAAACAAAACAAACGTAATTTTGATAGCAAGTCAAGAGAGCTTGAATCATTATTCCGCTATCAATAGAAAATTCGTAAGATTAATTTATATATTTATATAACATGAGTCAGATGATTCCCAATTTAGATTAATAAAATTAAAGTTTTTTCAATGACTCCTTTTATATCAATGAAACAATTAAATAATTTAAATAGTTTACAATCAAATTTGTAGGGAATAAATTTAAATAATGATCAGAAGTTTTGCTTTATTGATTTATTTTATTCTCCATTTAAAAAGAATATTAAAGAAGAATTGCCTTTATGTGAAACATTCCCTTATACTTTCGATACCAATAGAAGCAAAAATTATTTTTCGAATATAACTTTGCAGGATGGAATAAATGTGAATTTTGAGGATGTGATAAAAAACATTAATTCATTTTTAACCAAGATTGGAAATAAACCTGATAATCAAACTATTGTAATTTTTGATAACCTATCAACAATTAATTTGGAAAAAAATAAATTTGCAGAGCAGTTTAATCTTATTTATAATTACTGTTTTGAAAATGTAAGTATAATTGATAATGAAATTACTTTTCATCAGTATAACAATTATCTTAAACAAAATAAATTAAAATAAAAATAAACAAATTTTTTTTCAAAAAATTTATATATAATCAATCATATTTGAAGGGTTTGAATTTAGTAGCGAATATCAATAAAGAAATTTCGGGTGAAGATTGCTACAATTATTTATATAATTTATTCGACATGGAGATAATTTTTCGAAAAAATGAATCAGGATATTCCAAAGACATAGATGGGCAGGTAAAATTTAAATTTTGAAATAAATTAATATTTTATAGATGAAAATAAGCTTGAGGAGTATAAATAATAAAGAATGGAGCTTACGCTATCATGTCGGAGAAACTTCTCTTGATTTTTTCCCTCATTTGATAATTTAAAATTATATATATATAATTGAACTCACATAATCACAATGAAATTTAAATTTATTTTTATTAAAATTAATTCTATCGTCATTTCTTATAACATGAAGCTATCGAACTCTAATTTAAATAATATGTCTGCAATAAAACAATGTAAATTCAAATGAAATTCATAGTGTATTATTAATAAATACAAATATTTTTGAAAGCTTAAATTTGTATAAGTCAATTTACTCATACAATTGAATAAATTTAAAGTTATAAATATTCTGTACAATTAAAATAATCAAAAATATATTTTTAAATTAATTATTTATAAAACTTTTCTATAATACTTAAATTTTTGGGTTATCAAATTTAAATTTAATTAATTTTTTCGTACTATTTTCATAAAAAATTATTCTTGATTTTCATTTAATGAGAAACTTTATGGGCTTATTAGGTTTCAATTAATTAAATTTTAACAATATTTCAAGATATTCATAATCCTAATGAAATTTTTTATATAAGAGAAAAAATGAGAAAGAATTGTGATACAAAAACATTAAAGAAACTAATAAATAAGTATATTTTAATCGCATATATTTTTATAAACATAAAAATTTAGATATGCTGAAAGTTATAAAATATTAGAAAATGATTTCAACGATTTAAAAAATGAAAATAAAAATCTAAAGGAAAATTTAAAATTAAACAAACAAATAATCGAAAATTTTTATTTAGAAAATAATACAAAAAGAGAAAAGACATTCTATGATAACTTGAAGAAAGAAAACAAAAATTCACAAAATCAACTGGAAAATATTATACAAGAAAATAAAGAATTAAGAGATCCAAGTAAATTAAATTTTTTTTTTCAAGTTTTTTTTGATTATTGCTTATTAGATATTTTTAATTTTGTCTGAAAAATAAAATTAAAACAAACAGTATTCGTTTATGCAAATTAGCTTTATTGTATACAACAAAGCGTTTTTGAAGATAACAATAAAACAAAAGCAGAATTAGAAAAATTGAAAACCAAAAACTTTCTTTTGGAAAATATTTTGCTAAAAAAAGATAATGTTATTCAAAATCTAAAATGCAAAATTGAGAGGTATGAAGACTTTAATATCTTCACTGGCCAAAATGAACTATATGTACTTGAACCTTCAAAAGCGATAATTTATTTAAATGATGAGGTTATCATATACAAGGATCTATATGATTCTTTAGTTAAGGAGTCGAAAGAGTTGAAAAACGAAAACTTAATTTTTAAAAAAAAAATAAAGGTTAATTATATAAAATTATTTCATATAAAATAAACATAAAAAAATATTTAGTTTATAAAATCGTTCTTTTCATAAATTGAATTCTTTTACAATTTTAGATATTAAAAGATGATATCAAAAAATTATTATTGGTAAAAGAAAAGCTTGAGAAAAGTAAAAATACAATAGAAATCTTGAACGATGAAGATTTAAAAAATATAAATATCCTGAACCAAAATTTGAAAAAAAGAAAAAAATTCAGCCAAAGAACCGAAGAGGAAGAACAAATTCCTCAAAGAACTTTTAATTTTATGAAGAAAAGCCTTATCAAAAAGAATGATTCATTAGAAGAAAATCAAAATTCAAATAATTCAGGTAAATTAATAAAATAAAGAAATCATGTAGTTTCAGTTTCAGTAAATAATTCTGATTCGGATATTGATTTCATTGAAGAAAATGAAATTGAAAAAATAGAAAAAAATGGATTAGGAGATGAGAATAATATAAGCAATGGAAATTGTGTATATAAAAATAAACTTAAATCAAAAAACCTTGCACAAAAAAATCAAGCAGTAGCAAGTAAAATTCTTGATCTTACTTGCCTAAATAATAATGAAATCAATAAAACAATTATAAATAAAAATAAACTTGATAAATCAAAGCATTTTCGAAAAAACTCTGATTTTATGATTAATGAAGAATCAAAAATAAACAATCTGACGGATAATAAAATAATTAAAAGCAACTCCAAATTGTCCATTCTATATTTCAAAAAAGATCATAAAGATGAAAAGCTTGAATTAACTAATAATAATTTAGAAGAAAATAACAAATCAAATAATAACTTAACCGAATTATCTATAAATATTAAAAATAAAAAAGAAAATGTGGAAAATGGAAGAAAAGATCAAGAAAAAATAATCCGCAATCGTAATTTTTTAGAATTATCTGAATATGAAGACAACAACAATAAAAGTCAAACCTTTTTGAAATCTGAAGAAAAAAAAGAAATAGAAGAAGAAAAAGAATGGAAAGAATTACTTAAATCATGCGGCCTAAGTTTAAAAGACTATGCAAATTTTACAAAAAATAAATATTTAACTAAGTTAATTGAACTCATTGATTGCCTTAAAAATTCTCTTAGAGATAAAAATTTCCAAATCAAGATTTTGATTGAAGAAAATCAAAATGAAAATAAAAAAAATCAAGACTTATATCGGGAAAATTCCTTATTGATAAAAAATAATATTGAGCTTGTAAACAAAACCAATTTGGAGAGAAGAGACCTGATTTTTTCAAATCGATTATTTACAAGTAAATTCAAAAAAGAGAAAAATGAAGAATTAAATGCATCTATGGTATGGACAATTTTTATTATTTTAAAATTTAGATAAATAATACTTCAAGGATTTCAGTTAAGAAAAAGCAAAAAATTTTCAAAAATTATTCTACTCTATTTAATAGTGACTTGCTTAAAAAGCGAAGATTTTCACGCTCTCTTAAAGATTTAACTAAATTACAATTCTTTGAGTTTGAGATGGGAAATAAAAACTTAAAAAATAATATAAATAATAATTTTATTAGTGTAAAAAATAGAGATGAAAGTCCGAATACATCTGTTATTTTTACTAGAAACTTAAGTTCAAAAAACAAACATTTTATAAATACTACTAAAAATTATATTTGCAAGGATTTTACAAATTATAAAGATAATTCAAAAATTATTTTTCCTCCTTCTGATCATGAATCGGTATTTTCCAGCGAATTAAATTCAGATATTCTAGGATTAGAAAGAAATGATTCAGGATTCATTTCATCTATTCAAGAATCTTCTGTAAGAAAGAGAAAAATAAACATAAATTCTGATTAAAAATTTATTAATTTAATTTTTTCTACAATCAATATATAGTATAATTATAAATAATTATTGTTCTTTATATTAAATTAATTGCGATATAGTTTATAAAAGACCAAATTTCTATTCTTATTGTATAATAGAAATTTTTAATCAAAATCAATAAAAATGGATTGTAAAATTTTAAATGTTTATTGAAATAATTTCGGATTTATGCATAGTGCATAAAATATTAAATCCCTTTTTTAAAAAATTGGATTTTTAAAAATTTAAATTTATAAAAACAAATATTTGATAATGGAAGAAATTCTAAAACAAATCCAAAGCAAAAATGAAAATTTTTCTTCTGAATATTCAGAACTTATGAAAGAATATTATCAAAAAATGATGACACAACCAATGGATAAGCAAAATATCCCAGGAATAAATCAACCAGATGAAGAAGGAGGATTGATAATAGTGCCAAAACCTTATTGTTGCGTTAAAACTTTCGATAAGCATTCTCAAAAAGTTTTTATTAATTTAACCTCTCACGAAAAAATAGATGCACCTAAAGAAGAAAATTTACTAGAAGTCGATCATCAATTTGGAGTAAGAGTTCCTATGAGTTTATCAGAGAAAACAGAAGATTTTGATGCCAAAAGTAAAACTTTTTAAATTCCTCATTATCTAACTTGTATTTTCTATTGAAAATTTATTCTGATAAAACCAAATAAAAGACCGTTAGATAATATTTTTATTTTGCTTTATTTAAATTTGTTTAATTTAAAATAGTCTCAGATTCGTTATAAAATAACTAAATCAGAAATAAATCTCTTTTATATAGAATAAACATATTAAAATATTAAAATTATAGTGGGAGCATGCATGGTTTATGATGCAATCTTCAATCCAAGAGTAGCTGAACAATGTGAAAAAGACCCAGCATTATTCCAATTTGTTGTAAGCATTGTTATTGATAGAATTTTTCAAAGATTTAAACACGAGCTTTCGACTAATATCACTAAGATGAAGAATTTTACTTATAAAGGAAAAAATTTGCGTCCACAAAGGGTTAAAGTTCGCAAAGGGCCTAAGATAGAAGAAATTTTAAAAAACGATTCTGGTACAAATAGAGACTCTGATTTCCTGAACAATAGAAATATGGCAAGAGAAATAAACAAACAAATTAATGAGAATTCAAAAACTCCTGATTGGAATTTCCTTGTTGTAAAAAACCCAAATATAAACATCGGAGAATTGCAAAATATAATGATTAATCCAGCCTCTTATTTGAGCAGAAGATTCACTTTTAAAGAATTTGAGGCGAATGAAACAAATGATTTAATGTTTTTTGATAATTCAAATGCAACCCCAAAGCACGGTTATGGACTATTTTATTTAGTTGAACTAAATTTATTGGCAAAAAGCAGCGGAGTTAATTTAAACGTCTCTGATGATGGATTTATTTTGACTTGTGGATCCATATATAAATTGTTGATTTCTTTTCCTTATAAAGTTGATGCTAAAAACTCTTATTCTTATTTTGATGCCAAAACTAGATTTCTTTATAGCTTTTTTAGCTTTTTTAAAGAAGATGTATTAATTTTTAGAAATGAAAAACAAATAGGACAAAATAATGATGGATATAATCAATCTTATCGTGAGGTTGTTAAAATAGGAATACAAGCACACGAAAATGGAAAAGAGGAAAAAATTAATATAGAAAACAAGAACAAAAATGTAAAAGAAGGCTTTAAGAAACAAAATATTGAAGATATATCCGAGAAAATTACAGATGATTATTTATATGATGTTATTGTTTAATTAAAATTAAATTTTATTAATAAAAAATCTGTTTAATTATTTTCTTTATTTCTATTTTGAAATTAAAAGCCTTTCCTTCAAGTTTAAAGATCATAACTACATTCAAAAATCGAATATAAATTTTTTATCAAAAAATTTCAAGAAAAGAATAAAAGCTTTTATTTCCTATATTTTAGCTCAATTAAGTAGAATCTTTAAAAATGACAGTTTAAATAATATTTTTTATAATTGATGGTTAATATTAAAGATAGGGCTGCTTGATAATTTTTAAATCCACTAAAAAAATTCGATTAGAGAAATAATAAACAACTATAATATAAAAATTATAATTTCATTGCTAAATCTATAATTGCATAAAATTGAGTTTTATTCAAATAAAACAACATTCTTCTTAATAATTAACTCTCAAATTATTTTAGAAAAAAGAAAAAGAAATTTTTAAATTTCCATGAGAATTTAATTGATATAAAATCAATTTTTCAGCATTTTTATCAAAAATATAAAAATAGGATATGGTCTTCTTCAATCTTGTTCCAAGAAACAAAAATCATAAAAATGGAACTCAGTGGATAGGAAAAATAGTAAACAATATAATTGGAGAACATCGCTATGAATCTGTAAGATTAGAAAAGCGAATTCTATATGCGAAATATTGGTATGCTAAGCAAACAGTTCTTTTTAGATTCCAAACGCAGTACCCAAATATAGCTCAGTTATTTTCGCTTTTAACTGATTAGCAAGTTATTCTCATCAAGATTTATTGGATATCCTATGAATATCGACAAGTCCGCTATCAATTGAGTTAAACAAGCAAGACACATCAGTTGGCTTTCCTGCAAAAAGACAATACGAAAGATACCAAGATTTTGCAGTATTTAATATGAACAATGAAGGATGGTTCCAATTTTATTTTTTTATTGCCTCTGCA
>Ga0194116_10006069_pt1 | contig 13017 bp, 13 predicted proteins | sample TA2MahsurfametaG_4_FD_148617 | JGI IMG/M metagenome (GOLD analysis project Ga0194116, IMG submission 148617) | Freshwater microbial communities from Lake Tanganyika, Tanzania - TA2015008 Mahale S9 surface | ecosystem: Environmental > Aquatic > Freshwater > Lake | place: Tanzania: Lake... | reverse complement strand
AATCCCCAATATCAATTATTTTTAAAAATGGGAAAAATCCTCACAATCAAAGAAAGCTTTTAAATCAATTATCAAGTTAATTTGTTTATTTAAAAAATAAATACTAATTATTGTAAATTTAATTTATTTTAATTGGTAATTTTTAAATAAAAAATGATTGATTCAAACAAATTGAACAATGAAAATTCAGGCGATGAAAAAGAAATTCCTTTAATCAGATTTAAGCAAATTGAAAGTGAAAATGAAGCAGAATGGGAAGAAAACGATCCAACAGAAGCTGATTCAGGAATTCAACAATCATTAATATTAATGAATAATACAGAGCTCAAAATAAAAAAAAATAAAGGTTTTGAAACGTTCTTTGAAAGACCTTTAACCAAAAACTTCTTAAGCGGAGGAGATTTTTCGGATTTCTTTAACAATCAAGATACTAATGAAGAAAAAAATTCTAATGGAAAGAATAACAATAAAAAATTTCATACTTTTACATCAAAAAAAAAAAGTTCAATAAGTAGCCAATTAAGAAAAATATTAAATGAAAAAGACAAAGAAGATGAAAGTATTTTATATTAAAATTAACAATAATACATTTAATTTTCCATAGTAATAGACTAATATTTTTAATTATAATTTAGATGAGAGAATCCAGGATTTAGATAAAGAAGAATTTTCAGAAATGAAAAATGATTCAAATTATAAATATGGAATTTTCTTTAATAAAGAAAATACAAACAATGAAAATTGTGAATCTTTAAATAATAATCAAACCTTTATACCAGATTCAAATATTTCTAAAAAAAAACCTAATACGAATACTTGTTCATCAAATGTAAATTTTGATTCAAAAAATGGAAGAGAAAGAGAAATAAATATAAATTCTGAAAGAAGTCCAGTTAAAAAAGAAAATGATTCACAAATAGATTATTTCAATAATAAAATAAATAAAAAAGCAAAAAAAGTTGATTGTGATATTGATAATTCCAATCCTAATAAAGAGCTGAGCAATCAAGATGATATTAAAAATAATGTTTATGTTCCTAAGATTTATTTCAATAATAAATTTTCCAGTTTTGAAGCAGATTTTAAGATGTTGAATATTGATGAAAAATTGAATAAAGATAAAATTCAAAATGATCCTTCAAAAGTTAAAAAAAAATTATCACTTCTCAATGAAAATAATTTTACGCACAAAAACAAATATCTTACTTCAGATAATGATTTTATTACTCCTGAAACTAGTGATCAGGAAAAGAAAAATAAAATTAATACAAAAATTATTCATGAGTCTGAAGAAATTTTAAATGAAAAAGAAATTAAAAACAAAAAAATTATTGAAAACAAATCCAAGATTATAAATCAATTTAAAAATCAAGATTTGGATGAGATAAATAAAAAGCAAGACAAAGATTCGACCATAAATTATAATTATTATTCTAATAATTTCCCTAGCAAAGACATATTTAATCAGAATGTTTTAAATCAAAGTTCTGAAAATCAAATCGCTAACCCTTTATATACAAAAAGATCATCTTTTTATAGTGAAAATTCTGAAAATAACATTACTTCTCAAAATATCTCCAATGATAATATAGATCATTTTCCAAATAGTAAAATACCTCTTAATAACTTAATAAATGATACTCAAAATAATTTTAATCCAATAAACTATTACAAAAATATAGATATTAAAAATTTAATGAATAGGGCTGAAAATATACCTAACCAAGAACAACCATATCAAAAACATCAAAAAAATTCAAATAATTTCTCAAAAAATTTAAATATTCATTCTAAAGAAAAGTTTCTGGAAAATAGTGAGAAAAAATATTCAGAAGAAGAAATTTTTTCTTTTAATCAAAATAATTTGAATTCTTATCATTCTAATAAAAATAATATCAGATTTGAATATAGTAATACTCAAAATAATTCTAATACAAATATAAATTCGCGTTTAAAAAATATTCCTAATAATAGTCAATTTCATGATATGAAAATGAGAAATAATAATTTAGAGACATCAAAAAATATAAACAACATTAAAAATTTCCCTGTTAATAATATGAGTGGAGTAAATATGAATTTTATGATGGGTAACAATTCTGAATATGGTAATACTCAATTAAATCAACCAATTATCAATAATAACTTTAATCAAAATTCATTTATTTTTAGAAATAATGCTAATTTAAATAATTCAGCTTCTAATGCTCCTAATGTTTCTAGTAATTTTAGGAGTAACATAAATCTTAATAATCTAAATTCAAATTTTACTAATTCTATTTCTTCAAATCCACCTATGAACAACAATAATATGAATTTTAATAATATGAATTTACTTAATAACAACAACCCATATAATATGGCAAATAATCCAATGGCATTTAATAATTTCAATAATAATAAATTAGTAAATGAAATGATTAATCTCCAAAGCAATTTAATTAGGAACATAAACTACAATAACAATTTCCAAAACCATTTAAGTAATATGAATAATTTGAATAATTTATTGTTGTTAGCTAACTTAATGAACAATAATAATGATATTTATTCAAATAAAAATCAAAACAATAACATTTTGAATAATTTAATGAACTTTTTACCTTTACTTCAACAATTGTCATTAATGAATAATATTTCTAATACAAATTTCCAAGGAAATAATAATCCAATTAACAATATGAATAATATATCAAATCATAATAATTTTAATAATTTTAATGAAAATTTTGTTAATAATTCCATTATCGATAATATAAATGATCTTCTTATAAGAGAATTAGAAAATATTTTAAACCAAGCAGATAAAATTGATGAAAATGTTTTTAATAAAATAAAAAATAATTTTGTTACACTCCTCAAATCTCAAAATGGAAGTAGAGTTTTCCAAAAATTTTTAAAAAATACTCATCCTTTAATTATAAAAAAGATTTTTTACCATATTTATTCAATTCTTACTGAACTTTTGATGGATCCTTATGCTAATTATTTCTGTCAAAAATTCTTTGTTTATCTTGAGAAAGATGATAGATTAGAATTCTTAAAAAAGGTTGATTAATTATTTTATTAGAAAATTGAATAAAATTTTATTCATTTATGAATTTTTATTATTTATTCCATTATTAGATAGAACCTCAAATTCTTGATATTTCAAAAAGTAGAATTGGAACTTATCCACTTCAAATGATAATTGAGCAATTAAATAATATAAATGAAACAGAATTAATCATAAATGCGATACAAAATGATATAATGGATTTAAGTTTTGATACTTATGGATGTCATGTAATCGAAAAAATTGTTATGTGTTTCAATGAGGAATCTATTGAATTTATTTATAATTTAGCCTTAGAAAACTTTATGGCTATGGCCAATAATGCTAATGGTTTATGTATTATCAAAAAGGTGTTAATTCATTCATCAAAGAAAGAAACTATAGAAAAATTAAAAAATTTAATAATTGAAAATTGTATAAACCTAATTCAAAATCCATACGGGAATTATACAATTCAAATCATTTTAGATGTAATATTCTCTTTGTAATTTTTTTCTTTTTTTAAAATTAAATTTGAATTATAGCATTGGCCTGATGATCATTTTATTCCCTTGATTTCTCAATTTAATTATAAATATATTAATTTATCAATGCAAAAGTATTCTTCAAATGTTGTTGAAAAATGTTTAGAGAGAAGTCAAAAGTATGGATTGATTAAATTTATTGAAGAAGTTACACAAATGAATAAAATTGCTGGTAAATTAATTCAATTACATTATAGATTTAATGAAAAATAATTATGGAAATTATGTGGTTCAAAAAGCTTTGAGGATTTCAACAGGACTTCCCAAGTTAAAGCTTATTATTTCAATCTTGAAAAATATTGAAAAAATAGGAGAGAAAAAATTAATAGCGAAATGGAGAAATATTGTCATAAGTTGCCTTCCCAATGAAAATGAAATGAATAATATTGATGGTGAACTTATTTATAAATTATTAAGATCCAATTCAGTTGATGAAAATCAAACTATAAATAGGAATTTAAATCAGAATTATCTTAATTCTAATATTGTAAATCATAACACAGGTAAATTTTACAATTTTTTAAATAAATTAACATAATAATTTAAAGGTTCTAAAAGAAATTTTAATATTAATAATAATTGTAATCATTTCAATAATGCAACCAACATGAAAAATATGAATTTATTTGATGAAAAACTATGACGCATTATTAAAGGAAAGTTATTTATATTTTAATAATAATTTTAAATAAAAATTTATTGAATATTGGTTTAATACAATCAATGATGGATAATCTTGGGTGAATAGGTATGGTTAAACCTTAATCTAGAGTAAATAAATCAATCAATTATTTATACTTGAATGAGATACTTTAAAAAATTTTTATTTTATTTGAACATTATTAAAAAATATAAAATTATCAAAATAAATAAATAAATTATTATTGGTATAGATCTCACAAGAGAATTATTTATAATTTATTTAGATGTAATATAATAAATATATTTTTAAAAAAATTCAATTTATTATTTTATAATATAAAATAATTATTGAAAATATTCATAAAAGTGTTTCAATCATATTTTTATAAATTTCTTTCATTCTCTTTGATTTTTCGACTAAAATTAATAATTCCTCTTTTACTAATTCTAAATTCGTTTCAAAATTTAAAAACTTGGATAAAAGTAATAATTGTGCTTTTCTGAAATGGGCATTTTCAATGAAACCATCAGTGTTTTTAATTAATTCGTCTATCATTTCAAGTTGATTTTTAATAAAATTTTCTAAATAATCATACATGTGATTATTAAAAGAATAATTAAAACCTTCTCCATTTTTTTCTAATCCATTTTGAGAAAGAGAAAACGTTATTTTGGGAAAATCAATATTATTCTTTAATGGACAAATTTTATTATTTAAATGCAAATTTTCATCTGAAAATAAGTCACTTTGAAAATCAATAGCTTTTCCTTTAATCACTATTTTAAATGAAAAATCTTTATTTTCATTTATATTCAAGTCTTTAAAATAATCTAGAATTTCGGAATCTTTATTTTGAAATAAATTTGAAAAATCCAATTTAATTTCATCACCAAATAATTCTGAAATAGACTGGTAATTTCTGATTGTATCAACTCTTAAAAATTTATCAATTTTAATCGTTTGACAATTTTCCGAACCATCTTTAGAAAAATGGAAGATTTCCAATTCTAAAAATTGATCAATAGGAATTTTCTGTGAGAGCTTGAGATGAATACAAAACTTCTCATAATTAAAAGATTTTATAAAGATTGGAGTTATGTTTGTTAAAATCCAATTGTAGTAATTCCACGGAGATTGATCTCTCGGATCTGTGAATATTGCATTTTTTATATAGAATAAATCATCTTTAAAATATTCTAAAATTTCAGAAGAACCCCAGGAAATCTTTTCGACAACTAAATCTAAAGTTATCAGTTTAGAACGATAATGCCAAGCGGAAAAGTTTGAGAAGCTTTTTTTAATCATTTTCATTGTAAAATCTAATTCCTCTTTAAGGAAATCCCAGAAACATTCTCTAAAATATTGATAAATCATTTTGAAAATAGTCAAACGGTAATTCCAAACATGAAAATTACGTTCATCTTTTTCAAGAAATTTGTTGCATAAAATAATTTCCTTTCTAAGGCATGATTGGTTCAATGATTTGGATGATTTATGTTCATATTTTGAAAGTATATTTAAACACCAGATTCTAAAAATTTAATATATTTGAATTTATGGTTTTTATCATTAAAATAAAAAAGCATAATTGAAGAAATCTAACCTATGATACCACAGAACATAAGATTTAGGATTTTGCATCATAATTCCAAATATATTTTCAACTTCTTTTAATAAAAAATTATAGAAATCTTCTTTAGCTAATATATTTTCTTGATGAATAATTAATTCTTTCCTATAGCTCCACATAGTGCTGAAATCAGGCATAAGAATTCCAGCCTTCAAAATAAAATCAAGATTTTTTATGTCTGTTTCTTTATCTTTTCTCATTTTTAGAATTCTATTTTGAATGGCTTTAATTTTATCTAATTTTTCTTCAAGTTTTTTTTGCTCTTCTTCCGATAAAGCTTTTTTCTCTTTTTTCTTATTCGAGTGAAACATTTTTATTAGAATGAAATTTAATAAATATAAAAAAAACAAATATATGTTATTATAGATTAAACTAACACTTATAATTTCAATTTATTCTGAAAACTCTAAATTAAAAAAAATTAGTTGAAAATTCAAGTGAATTTTATTAAATACTTTTTCAAAATTAAATAATTTATAATAAAATTTATTCAAAATCAAAATTAAAATTTCAAGCAAATCAAATATCAATTTCAGAAATATGTTTTATTCTTCTTCTTTTAAACATAAAAGGTTTGGTGTTATATTGAGTAATATCAACTTTATCATGTAATTCTTTGAGATAATCATCATAAAAGCCATCATCGTTATCATAGAAATCTAAAGGCAAGTATGTAGTTTTAAAATGGAAATCAACATTAAAAACTGGTTTATAATACACATCTTTTAATCCACTGTCATCTTCATTAATAAATTTAATTTCAGATTCTCTTAAAGAACTTCTGTAAATTTCTGTCAAATCTATTTCATCTTCTTCTTCATTTAAAGTTTCTTTTATTGGATTTTTTTCTGTTTCTTTTTCTTTAATTTCTTTTTCATATATAATGTACTCCTCTTTAGAATCTACTCCAATTCCAATTCTTACCTCTACATTAGGATTTTTTTTTATAATTTCCAAAAATTCAATAAGTAGTTCTTTTGTTAATCCGAATTCGTTTATGAATTTATTAAGATTTAATTTGGATAAAGAAATTTCCTGAAAATTTACTTTTGATAAATTAATTTTTCCAGTTTGAACATCAATTATGTCTCTGCCAATAGTTATAAAATTTTCATTCAATTTTAAATCATGCTTCTTGAGGAATTCTGTAAACAACTTATCTTGTTCTTTTTTAATTTCAACAATTTTAAGGGCTTCTTTTCTTTGAGTAATATAGTTGTATTCTTCTGTAACCTTAGCTTCCTTCTTTGCTTTAGGTTTTTTAGCTTTCATAGCAAGGTCTTCTTCTGCTTCTTGATTATCATTTAAATCAAAACTATCTGTTCCTTCACCCTTTTTCTTGTCCTCCTCTTCTTCTTCTTCTTCTTCTTTTTCTTCTTCCTCTTCAACTACTTGTTCTTCAGTATCATTTCCTTTTTTTTTCTCTTCAACTTTTCCATCAGTTTTTGCATCTTTTTTTTCACCTTTTTCAGCTGCTGCTTTTGCTTCCTCAGCAGCTCTCTTAGCTCTTCCCTCTTCTTTCTTTTTTTGTTTTCTTTCTTCTTCTTCCTCTTTTTCTATAGCTCTTATATCAGCAGCGGTGTAGAATGTATAAAATTCTTCTTTATCATCAGTAAAATCGTCATCTGGCAAAAAAACACTTTTACGGCTTTCATCTTCATCATGTTCGAATAACTCATCTATATTTTCTTGGCTAGGATGAGTTTTAAAATATCCGTAAAGTTCTTTGGCCACATCAGTCAGTTTATTATCTAATGGTAAAAGAAGAGGTAATGCAATATTTAGAGCTGTAATTTTTTGTTTGAAACTATAGCCGTGTTGATGAAATTCAAGACCACGAACAATATTTTGAATTGTAGGGTTCTCATGAGCCCATTTCGGCAATAAGTTGTAATAAGGAATTAAGCTCTGCTCAGGAAAGCTAAATTTTTTATTTCTTGATTGTGTTAAATCTTTCTCATTTTTAATGTTCTTTAGAATTTCCATGTATTTTTTTATATAATTTCTAAAGTTTGGAATCATTGTAAAATATTGCCATCTCATTGCATCAATATGCATAAAATCACTGATTACATCAATTTTTGGAGGATGAACTGGTAATGTTCCATGTTCATGCAAAGTTGAGACCATATAAGTTGCTTAATTTAAAAAAAAGTAAATTTAAATTTGAAATTTATAAATTTTATGCAGTTTTTATTTAAATAAGAAAGTTTATATTATTTATTCAGAAAATTACTTCCTTTCATATAATTATCGCTAAAGAATTCATCATAAGGATAATCTTTATCTCCATAATAAGGATAAGGTGTATCTATTCCATTTTGCATGTAGGTTGCAAGATTTTCTTCAACTATATTATCAGTATAAGAATTAAATTGTGTTTCATCTCTTGATGTAGTTTGTTGGAAATCATCTTGTTTTGTATTTTCTGACTCAAAATCACAATTTAGATTTTTATTATTTAAAATTTCTTCCTTATTTTCGGCCAATCTTTTGGCAAATAATCTGTCATCTATTTGGGATAGTCCCATCGATTTTTCTTTCTCTTTTTCTTTCATTTTCATAAGAAAATCAATGTAGAAATTCTCAGAGATTTCTTTATCAATAACCAAATCTTCTACAACATTTTCTAATTTTCTTTCAGACTGCTGATATTCAGAAACTAATTTATCATTATGTTCCAAATTGTCAATTTGATTTGTCAATTTTTTAAAAACAGAATTCTCAGCAAGAAAGTTCATATATTTATAACTTTCTTTTTCGATTTCTTGAGATGTGAGAAAATCTGGTTTTTCATTTTTATCATTTTTTATTATTTTATAGTAATTTCCTGCATAAACTCTCTTTTGAAGTTCCTTTTGATAATCAAAAGGTGAATTTTCTTGGTATAATTTTTCCAATAATTCAGTATTAAGTACTTTTTTTCTAATCTCTTTATTTCGGAAATATTTTGGATCTGAAAGATACTGTTTTAAATTGTATTTAAAACAATTTTTTATAAACAATACAAGATCATCGAAATCTTTTCCTTTTTTTGAATTCAAAACCTCCTCTTTAAATATTTTTTTAATGATAAAATTATATTTATCAGCATTATCTCCATCTTTTATTTGTAAGTATTTTTTTTTTAAATCTTTCAGAGTTAAATCTTCATTTTGAATTTTTGATTTATTTACTCCTTTTAAATCCTTTATGTCTAAGGGTTTAATATTAAATCTTTTTACAATATCATCGTAATTTTTCTTCACTTCTTTATTTAGTTTTAACTGTTGAATTTCGTCTTTAAATGTTAAATCAGATTTTTGAAAGGTAAAATTCTTTTTACACGTCTTTTGAAAATTAGAGAATTCAAAAAGAGGATCATAAAAAAATTTATTTTTAATTCCGAAAATTTCTCTTTTTAGCTTTAGAATTTTTTTCATTTTTTAAATATTAAAAAATAATTATTTTCAAAAATCAAACTAAATTTTTATTTATTTATGTTAGTTAATCATGTTTGAGAAAAAGTAAAAATGTATATTTTCCAAAGAAAAAAATTTATAGCTGGATAAATAATGTCTAAACTGCTGAATACAAGATTAAGTTGATAAGCCATCCTATAAAATTAACCTGATTTATTCTAGCCCTTAATGGTATTATAAAAAATAAAAATTTTAAAATTATTATAAAAATAAATTTCACTTATATTTTCTAAGAATATTAAGCAAATGAATTGTTTTTGAGTTAAAATTGAAAAATTCATTAATTTTAAAACTGTTTATGGAAATTATAATTTAATACATAACAAAAATTTATTTATATTATAATTATAAATAAATTAATTTGAGTTATAGATTGCATTTGAGATAGAATTCATAGTCAATAGATGTTTTTGCAGTCTTAGAATAAACGAATTCATGAATGTTATTCTAATTTTTTTATTTTAATGATTCATTAAAAAAATTAAATTCAAAATTTTTACTATAGAATCATTTAATGTCAATCTGAAATCTAAAATATCGGTATTGTAGGTAAACATTGAAGTGTTCACTATTATAAATTTATATTTATTAAATTTTCAATTTTTAGAAAAAGAAAAATAAAATTTGTCAAATTTAATTACATTTTGAAATTTTTCTCAACCAAATATTTTCGTCAAATTTTATTGGTAAAACTCCTATAATTGGAATTTCACAATAATTTGTAAAATCTCTTAAATAACTCTCTGACTCAGATTGATTGAATTGATAATAAGATAAAAAAGAGGTATTATAAAATTGAGGTTTAGCACATTTAAATGGAGTCCACAAAATACTAAACCATGAATTTTTATCTAATTTAGATATTTCTATTTTTTTTATTGAAGGAAATTTGTTAGCAATGTATTCAAATTGATCTGATAAAATTAATCTCGAATGAGGGGCTTTATTTTCATTAAATTCCAATTTTATTTTTTCATTGGAATAATTAGTGAAGGTAAGATTTTCTGTAATAACATATTCGTAGATAATTTTATTTTCTATTTCGTTTTTATATAATTCATTTTTCTCTACACTTCCATTTTTAAATAGTGCTTCTGCTTCATCAATTATATTTTTGCAAATTAATTTGTCATTTAAAGTGATATCCATTGAAGAAAGAGTCGGAGAATAATTCGAAATAATATACTCATCTAAAATTTTATAAAAATTTAAATAAAAATATTTTATAAATTTTTTATGATATTTGTTTGTTTGAAAAAAGAAATGATTTTATTAATAGAAATTACTTTGCTCATTTATAAAATTAACATCTAAACCATAAGCACTAATTTTTTCAAAAGATTTAAAATAATCATTGATTCTTGTATCATCCAGTAAATGGGATACTGACTTATTTATATAGGGTGTACAGGCTTTAGCAAAAATTAAAAAATTACACATTCCTTCGTATAAACTAAGTAATATTTGAAGCCCTGATAATTTAGTATTTTGGCTCGAAGAACTACTACAATTTCCTAAAATTTTGCTTGGAGTGCTACTAAAAATATTGCTTTTATTAATTTGATTTAATTTATCTTCAAATCCTTTATTAAATAAATTTTGTGAAGGACCAAGATTAAAAGAATTATTTGCATCAAAAGCTGGATTTGAATTGGTTTTCCCAATATTCAAATTAAACCCATTTGATATATTGGATCCATCATGATTAAATTTTTTTGAATTATCACTATTCATATTCACGGTATTATTTAACTTGTTATATGTATCATTATTATTAAAGTTTTTGAATTTATTACCATTAGCATTAATATCAAAATTTCTTTTTTCATTAAAGCTGGCTGAACCGTTTTTATTAAAGGAATTTTTGGTACTTCTAAAGCCGTAGTTTGTGTAATAATCATTATTATTACTGCTATTATTATTGTTATTATTGTATTTGTATTTTTTAATGTTACTATTATTATTATTTGAATAATTATTGAAATAATTATTTTGATGCTCAAGATTATTTAAGTTTATGAAGTTATTTTTTTCCTGATTAAAATTGATACTTTTGTTATTTTGATTATTTATGTTTCTATCATCAAAATTATTAACATTGATTGCTGATTTCGGTTCATCATATATTGAAACTTCCTTCAATTTTTTTTTTGCTGAATCCATTTCTTTATTATCAGTTAAAGTTTGATCGTTGGATTTTTCGACTTGCTTGATAGTAGTTTCGTAATTATTTGAATTATTGTTATTAAATGAATTATTATTTAAGGTTTTATAATTATTCTGGGAATTATAATAATTATTATTTTTTGGGTAAAAATTTTGTTGTGTGTTATAGTTATTTTTTAATGAATTACCATTTTTATTATTATAAGAATAATAATTATTTTGATTATTGTTGAAATTATTGTAATTGTTTCCATAACCATTGTTATAATTATTATAATTTTGAAAGTTGTTGGTGTTGTTTGAAAAAACTAAATTATTACATAGAACTTGTATCGGAAGATTAAATTCTAAGAATATTTTGGATAGGGAAATATTTGAATTGGTGATTGTGTAAAAATTTGTTTGGAAATTATGCAAATTTATATTATCACTAAAATATAATTAAAATTTAAGCATTCAAAAAAATTTAATAAGAAATAATTTATCGTACAATTCCGGAATGTAAAATTCAATTCCAATACTATTATTTCCATTAATTTTTGTAAAAAAATTAAGTTTCGAATTCTTTATCTCTAGATTCGGATTTGATTTTAAAATATTATTTTGTTTTTCCAGGAATTTTGTTTTATGTTCCTCTAATCTATATTGAATACTTTTAATGAGTTTTTTCGCTTCAATTTTAAATCTTACATCATTTTTGAAAATTTGTCTTCCGTGAACATTTCCCTATAAAAATAAAAAATTTACAAAATAGTATAGAAAAAATTCACAAATTTATACAAATTAGGTTAATTAATAAAACAATTTGATGAATTTTTATTTAAAATTACGTTTAAATTAAGATAGATTTCTTTATCTGCAAAATAATTATTTATTTCGACCAAATTTCTTAAATTTTCTCGTGCAATATTGGTATTTTCTAAATCGAATTCTATAAAGAAAACTCTATTCAAATAATCCTCTGTAAAGTATTCATTATTATAATTAGGGAGATTTGGTAGAGGTAAGGTCAATTGAGATAAATCATTATTTTCTTTTATTATTTGAGAAATTGCTCTTTCTTCAAAATTATTTATGGTCGATTTTTCGATTTTTGATATTGTATCAATAAAATATAAATTATCTAAAATCAAGGATTCTAATTTATCAAAATATATCCCTTGCCCTGCAAAAAACTATGTTGGTTAAATATTTTTCTTCAATATTTTTTTAAATTTAGTAAGTTAATTATTTTATTGATATTATTTACAAGTCCTGAAGATGATTTATTATAACTTAAAGTAACATTTAGTTTCCATTTTACACATTTTGTCAAACATTCGTATGTGAACTTGTGCTTACTATCTTTCTTATTTTTTTCATGTTTTTGGTGATTCATTTTATTCTGTAAATTAATAATTATATAACATGATTTATAAATTTATTAATAAGTAATTCAACGTTTTAATTTATTTCGAAAATTTAAAATTGAAAAAGTAAATAATTGAAATTTAATTTATTAACTTCATTTTTAAGAAAAATTGAGTAATTTTAATTTG
>Ga0194116_10006067_pt1 | contig 13025 bp, 9 predicted proteins | sample TA2MahsurfametaG_4_FD_148617 | JGI IMG/M metagenome (GOLD analysis project Ga0194116, IMG submission 148617) | Freshwater microbial communities from Lake Tanganyika, Tanzania - TA2015008 Mahale S9 surface | ecosystem: Environmental > Aquatic > Freshwater > Lake | place: Tanzania: Lake Tanganyika... | reverse complement strand
AATCCCCAAATTTTGACTAGATTTGCTATCTCTTTTTTTATTTATAAAATTATTTTTACTTTCTATTTGAAATAATAATTTAAATTAAATTTTTTTATTAATTCCTAATATTTTAAATCATTCAATTAATCAAAAATAATTATTAATTAAAAAAAATATTTAAATTTAAAAGCTTATATTTATTTGTGAAGATAATTATTTTTTTAAAAGAATATATATATATAATCCTTTTTCTAATCTTCTAATAATGAATAGTATTATCATATGTATGATTACATTTCATAAATGAAGGTCTATGCTTTTGTGTGTCATCTTCTACTTGTATTGTTGTATGATAAATTCCATGCTTATTACAAGCTCTTGTTACTTGTTCCAAAGTTTTTTGAGGATTTGTTGATAAAATATGAAGAGAAATTGAAGGCTTACCAATGGAAATACACCAAACATGGAAATCATGAATATTAACAACTCCTTCAGCTTGAACTATTTCATTAGCAAGTTGATTTATTTCAATTCCTGATGGTGAAGCCTCCATAAGAACATTTATACAGTCACGGGTTACTGGTATAGAGGTATACATCACAATAATTGCAAATATAAATGTGCATAATGGATCAATCATTACAATTTTTGGATAAGTATCTTGGAACATATATATAATTGTGGATGCTATAACAACTCCAATAGATTGAATAATATCACCTAAAATATGTAATGCTGTAGCCCTCATTATTAGATTTTCATTTTCATCAATTTGATTTTTGACTTCATTGACTGCTCTATTATTTTCATTATTATTGTCATTATTATTAAAAACACCATTTTCTATTTGATTTAATAGCGGCTCTTGTAGAGAATTCTCTTCTGAATTAATGCTATTTGGGTTACTTATATTGACTCCACCCATTCCATCTTCAAATGCATTGGGGATTTTCTCTGATGTTAGAATCTTACTCATTATCAAATTAAAAGAAAGACCACAAAGTGAAATACCAAGCATTAAAATTCCAGTGATAGGTGTTGGATTGTAAAAACGGTAATAAGCTTCAATAATAAGCCATGCAGTTAAGCACCATATAATCAAGACAGAAGACAAAGCACCGATAACTTCTGCTCTATGATACCCATATGTTAGTCTTTTATCTGCTGGTCTTAATGCAATGTAAAGAGAAACCATCGAAATCAAGAATCCTGAGAGATCCGATAGCAAATGGGCTGCATCTGTCATAATTGCAAGTGAGCCTGCAATCCACCCACCAATGAATTCTATCATCATAAATATTGAACAAAAAATGCAAACTTTTGAAAGACGGGAAATAATTCTAAAATTAACATCTTCTATTTTCGATCTATATCCAATTAAATTTTCATCGTTTTGATCTGTATTTGCAAATTTTGAGGCACCGACTTTAATGTTTTGTGAGTCTTTAAATTCATCGTTTTCTCTTGGCATTTATATATTTATATTATCTTTTAATTATATAAATTTTTAAGTTTTTGATAATTTTTTAAATTGAGTTTATGATATTTATTTTGTAATTATTTTAATTTATAAAAGAAAACTAATCAAAAAACTTGAGAATTTCTCGAATAGAAACAAGACATATTAAAGTATTGATAACATTAATAATACAAAATAAAATGATTTTCAACATTTGATTGTCTTTTTGCAAGATTAAATATGATTGAATTCTTTGAATTTTTATCACTTTTCGTCTTTATTAATCAAAACTATTTCATAGATAAATGTCATATTTTATTGATTTAATACTACATTTCTAAATCTTTTGTTTTTATTTGAAAAAGAAAGATTATTATTTTAAAATTTTTAAAGTTTATTCATCGGATTAAAAAACTCTTATCGAACTTAGTATTAAAAAATAAAAAAGGAAACATAATAATTTTTAAAATGGGCAATTTTAAATCCATACATATTTCAGTATTTATTGAAGTATATAAATGTCTCCTTTTAAAAATATTTTAATTGAAAAAATATAAAAATTTAAAAATAATTTTTAAAAATTTTTATAATTTAATAAACTTTTTCACTTTATAAAATAAGCTCAATAAAAATTTGTAAAATTATCCAAGATATTCTTCAAATAAAAATTATACGGATAATAATCAATTTGCACAAATGTTTTATTTGATTGAATTTAATTTTGGAAATACGTTAATAAAAATAGTATTATAAGTATAAAAATACCACAATTTAATAATCAAATAATCAAATAAATAAAAAAATTTTTTTGAAAATGAATAATGGCTTTAACACTACTTATAATATTAACAGAAATAATCCAATACAAAATTTTGGAATAATTTTCCGTCCAAGAAATACTTTAAAACACTCAAAAGGTAAGAAATAAAAAATAAAAAAGAATAGGAGTAAATAAAATCTGCTTTTTAGACGAAAATCATTTCCTGACAGGAAGCCGGGATTCGGTGATAAAATTATGGAAAAACAATGATGATGAAGTAAAATATTTAATCGAAATTTAAAAAGAGCTTTGAATTAAAAGCAAATTTCGAAAGTCACATTGACTGGGTGAATGATATTCAAATTTCCAAAAAAAATTCAAAATTCATTTCTTGTTCTAATGATAAAACAATTAAAATTTGGGAAATTCCCGAATTTCAAAGCAACAATTATAATAATATCGAAACTCACTATGCTGCTTTGGATTTAAACAATTATCATACAGATTATATAAAGGGGATTGCTTACTCAGAAAAATCAGGGAATTTATTTACAGCAGGTTATGATGGAAAGATCCTTCTGATGAAATTGGATGATTCCTTAAAAAGTCCAGTTGAATGTTTTACTTTGAATGATTCAAATTCAGGTGTAAATAATAGCTCAATTTTTGCAATAGATTGTGATTTAACTGGAGATTTGATGATTGCAAGTGTTTATGAGAATGTAAAAATCTATAATTTCTAATTGAAATTTTTCTATAGTTTAATTTATGAAAAATTTTTAATGTTTTCAAATTAATTCTTCCAGAATATCATTCAAGCATATGATATAAGGTCAAGAAAATGTATCATGAATTTAAGAGGGCATAAAGAAATTGTTAGGGATTTAAGAATTCATCCAAATGGAAAAATTGTAAATTTTTTCTTAATTGATTTGAAATTTTTATTTTTTAAAGAATAAAGAATTAATTTAAGATCCAAAATTATAATGTTGTATTGTTTTTTAATCAAGATTAATTTATTTTAATTGAAATTTAAAATAATTTCAAAAAGGCACTTTCTGTCAGCAGCGATAAAACTATTAAAATCTGGGATTTAGGAATGCACAGAATACTTAAAAACTGGGATTTTCATACAGATTCTATACATTCATTATTTGTTAATGAGTATTTCAATAAAGTTATCACTGGAAGTAAAAATGGAGAAATATTTTTAACTGATTTATCCAAAAATTGCTACTGTTTGATAGATTATGTAAAAAACGAAAATATAATTTCCGTAGCAATGAATGAAAATAATCAAATTCTAGTAGGATCAGATAAAAGTAAACTTCTGCAATACGTAAAATTTAAATTTTTATTTAATTTTTGAATGTAATAAAAATTTTTAAATTTTAAAGTTATGTTTTAAAACTTTTTTAAATTAGTCTTTGGTTCCTAGGCCATATACAGTCTCAAAAAAATCAAATAATAAAAATCGAGAAAATAATTATAATGATGAAAATAAAATACAGAAAATTCATATATCTAAAAAAGACGCAAATTTCCCTTCTTCTTATATAGAGTTTAACAATGAAATTATAAAATATCATTTAATGAAAAATAAAATTTATATCCTTTGCCTTTCTTCAGACGGAAAGCTTTCGATATATAACATTTTAAAATGTGAAAAAATATTCGAGATTCCAATTCAAGAAGATTTTAACACAAATTTTCAAAAAATGGTAGATATAATTAATCAATATGACAACACAACATTAAAATCCTGGTTTACTATAGATATTAAGTTAGGTATTATAACAATTACATTTAATAAAAACAATGTCTTTAATAATATGTTTAATTTTGATCCTGATTATTTGGAAAAAATAATTGAGAAAACAGAAAATTTTAAGAATTTAATAAATGCAAAGCATTTTACGTTTAGTAATGCACAAAATGAAACTTCAAATAAACCTAACTCCACAAACGTTAGTTTGAAAAATAACTCTTCTTGTGGAAATTTTGATAATAAAACAACCATATCTACGAAAAATTCTTTGAATAATGATAATCCTTCAGGAAGTTTTAACAAGAAAGAAACTGGAATGTCTAATAGTTTAAAAATTCAAAATTTGGGGCAATCGTTTATTAAATCTTTATTCGATACATTTGTAAAAGATGTTTTATTTGAAATAAAGGATTATTTACAGAAAACTTTTTATGATCGAAAAGGGCTTTTAAATGAAAATTTTTATGAAAATTTGAAAAATAATTCCTGTTGTGGTTCAGACATAAAAATAAATATAAATGATGACATTTATATATTTTCCTCTGAAGATGAATATATAAAATCTTTCTCTCATTTCAAAGAATTTAAGAATTTTATAAAAAATATAGATTTTATAAGAGATCATACACCCATAGAAAATGTAATTAAAAGATAGATATTTCAACTCATAATTAATATAAATAGTCTCAAAATTTTTAAAATGTTTAAAAAAAATTAATAAAGCTTTCATCTATACTAAAACCAATTTATAAAAACGCGGAGAAAATTGAAGTAGTTATAAACAATGAAAGAAAGGAATTCAAAAGGAAAAAAAATGCTGATTCAAATCCAACTAGTTATGTTGATGAAATCGAAGCTTCGCATTCAACAACTATTTCATCTTTGAAGAACTGGCTTATTAAGAATTATATTTGTATTGAATCTTTACAAAAGACAATTATGGAGGATTATAAAGCAAAAATTAATCAAGAAATGGATGTGATTTCTTTTTTGAATCATTTAATTCAATAAAATTTATTACTTTCAATTTTTTCGTAAAAAAATATTAACATCTCTTATTAGGAAAGTATGCAGCAGAAATTATTTTATAAAGAATTCATCAAAAATTTTATAGATTTTCAAATTTTAGACGGAGTGGTAATCAATAATTATTTTTTTATTTTAATTTGTAGCAAATAAAAAATAATGAAACAACTATTGGTCATATAAAACAGTTGATCTCTTTCATAAATAGCAATCTAACAATATTTTTAAGATATTCGGGAATTAATACTCTTAATGATAGAAGATTACTAGCATTACCAAGGTCATTAAATTCTTCTACTGTACAAAAAAGAAATCAAGAAAAATGATTATTTAAAATTTAAATTTTATTTTATTGATTTTTTTCCTATCAATATAAAATTGAAAAACAAATTTTATTTCTTTATAATCTCTTGATTAGATAACTCCTAAATTTATTACAATTTTATTATTTAATATTTAATGACATTTTTTCTTTAAAATAATGATCTATTCTCTTTATTAGTTACAATTTTTAATTTGTCAATATTAAAAAACTTGTTAGTCAATAAATTTAAAAAGAATTAATAATTGATAAGATTTAAATAAATTAATAAACAGTAAATTTGAAAAGAATATATTAAATGCTTTAATATTAATATCTAGAAGTTTATCTTATTGTTTAAAATTATAAAAAATTTAAAATATTTGAAGTTTTTTAATAAAAATTTTTTGGACATTACTTACAATTAACTCCTAAATATATTTTTTTCATTTATTTTATTAAATTTTTATTAAATCAAAATAAATTATTCTAAAATCATAATAATTAGTTTAGTAGTTAAAAGTTTATAAATAGTCTCTCTATTCTTAAAAAAATTATAAAAACCAATGCATATATATTTATATTTTTAATAAAATTAATCATCACATAGATCAATGGGAAATAAACAAAAATCAAAACCAGAAAAGCTATTAAAAACATCAGAATTACAAACATATATTACGATAATACAAGTGAAGCTTAATCAAGGACGTAATAAAAAATTAACTTTAATTAAGAGAAAGCTGGACGAAATAATTAAATATCTTAATAACAACAATCTAGATATTGCTAAAGCCAAAATGGACAGCCTAATGAGATAAGAGGATTATATAACAGTATTTGATATCTTAGGAACCCTTTGTGAAATTATAAAAGAAAAAGTTACATATTTAATGACCAGCAAAGAGTGCCCTGTAGATCTACGTGCTTCTTTAGACACTCTTATTTTTTCAAGTAATCGATTGGAAATAGAAGAACTTCATATGATTAGAGAATTTATGAGAAAAAAATTCACAAATATTTATGTTGATAAAGCCAATTCAAATTCTGATAAACTTGTTAATATTTTGGTTCTTGACAAACTCACCGTTAAGCCATATCCAGAAGCAGAGCTTATCTGTAGGCTTAAAGCAATTTGTGAAAGAGAAAATATTGATTTTTCTTTTCCTCAGCTTGTAAATCCGCTTATTATAGATGCTAATTTACATGATAAAAGAAAAATTCCAACTATTCCTATATTTAAGATGAATGATGATTCAAATTCACAATTTCAAGAAAAAATTCGAATTGATTTTACAGCATCTGGTTCAAATTTTAATGATATACCCATACACATTCCAATAAATAATAATGTTCCTCAAGAAAACTCATATTTATCTTTTCAACCTAGAATGGATAATAATTTTAATAATACTAATAATTTTCTTAATCCAATTTTGAATCCGGTTATTCCTATTATATTGAATAATAGAGATTCTATTTTGAATCAACCCAATTCTCAATCTTATTCAAATCTTAATAATTTAGAAAATAATCATATTAAAAATCCAACTACGCATAATCTCTCTAAAGGGATAGATAAGAAACAAGATCAATTGCAGAATGATTATGCAAATCATTACGCCATTAATCTTATTATTCCACAGACGAATAGAGATAAAAATATTGATGGAAAATATAAAAATATAAGTAATAATAGCAGCTTACCTTCTTTACCAAATGCTTATAATACTTTTGCTTGTCCAGATAAAAGAGATAATTTTACTAAAATGAACGGAGGATTACCTCCAAATATTGTTGATAATAATTTTAATATGTCTTTTCCTGAATTTAAATGTGAAAATTTTAATAACATTAAAGCAGGGTTGACTACAGATGGAAATTTATCTTCAGGAGAAAATATAGATTTCAAGAACTTCCCTGAAATTAAAGACATAAATTTTAATCATAATTTAGGATTACCTTCTATAGAGAGCACTCATAATAAGAATGAATAAGATAAATTTTCTATTAAATTTTATTTACAAATTTTAGGTCATTGTCTGATCTCTCAATAAAAAATAATGTAAAATTCTCAAAAATTATTGTAAAAAATTATTAAATTAAACTTAATTGGTTTATCCTAATATATATTTTATTGGAAATTATTTCTTTTTAAAACAATTTTTTATTGTAAACAAATAATTTTGGACAACTATGTTAAATAAGATAATTTAATCTATAACAATTCATAAGATTAAAAGTTTTTATAAAGAAATCTCAAAAATTAGTAATTTTTATTCTCATAAAATTTAAAAATTTATTAAATAATAAATAAAATTTTGCAGATGAAATATTTAAAATGCAAATTCTAGTTTAGATTAAAATGTAAAATTAAATATCGAATTTCATAAGTTTCAAAAACAAATTTAATTTCGTTTGGTTTAGGTTTAAAATATCCAATTTTTTTACAGTAATAAATTAATAAAAAGTATCAATGAAAGAAATAGATATACAAACAAAAATTATAAAATATATTTAAAATATAAAATAAAAGTTCTTATAAAGGTCTTATGGTGTAATGGTAGCACACAGGACTCTGAATCCTTTGATCCGAGTTCGAGTCTCGGTAGGACCTACTATTTTTTAAATAAAAATTTTATTTAAAAAATCAAATAAATTGTGAGATGTGCTTGAAGTTGAAAAGAATTTAATTATTGATCTATTATTGTTAATTAAATTATTCAAGGCTATATCTTTACAATGTGGATATAGTTTTTTCTTCTCTTAATTTTTAAATGATTTTTATAATCATATAATAAAACAAATTTTATATTCAATTAAAAAAAATCATTTACTGAAACAAAATCTTTATTCATTTGAAAAATTTTAAGTTATTTAAGAATTTTGATTTGTGATTCTTGAATTGATTAATTTTATTTATCTTACTCTTTAGGCTGAAAGATATTATTCTATGAAACTATAATGAAATCCTTAATTGATATAGAATTTTAATAGATATATTTTTTTTTCTCAATTGTATTTCTTTTTGGTTGTATTATGATTTATTTCAAATTATAATTATATTACAGATAAGCTATATAATTGAATGAAATTAAATAAGGAAAAGAAAAGATTATAAAGTTATTTTTAAAAGAAAAAATTCAAATTTTTAGCAATTGCAAAAACTCCCAAAATTGAAAAATTATAATTAATTATTATGAAAATTTTTTATAAATTCTATTTTTAAGTATTATAAAAAGTAATTGTTTTTAATTAAATTCTTTGAATGGATTTATGATATTTATTCAATAATTGATTAATTTTATCTTCATTTTTGTTACATATTTTTTCTTTATCTAATCTCGTATCATTTCTGATTCTAAAGATTCTTTTAAAATTTAGTGGAAATCTAACAAATTTCTAAATTGAAAACGGGAATCTATGTTGTTTAAAAAACATCTTAATTTAGAAAAGTTCTTTTATACTTATACTATATTTATTTCTTAACTTCATTTTCCAAAAATAAAGTATCAATAATGAAATTTTTACTAGAATGAATAATAATTTTAAGAATATATTAAACAAATCATGTCAAAATTTTTATATCATTAGATAATTATCCTTAAATAGATAGATCTTAATTAAAACAAAATTATATTAATAACAATTTAAATTTAAATTACTGAAATTAATCATTCTAAAAAATTTTAACTAGAAGATCTACTAGAACTTGAAGAAGAGGAAGAATCACTGGAGGAGCTGGATGATGATTCTTTATTTCTAAATCTTCTACCTCTAGATCGGCTTCTGCTTCTATTAATCTCAGGTTTTTTCCCAAATTTTTTGTTATTCCCACTTTCTCTATTATCAGAATTACTTCTGCTTTTTCGAGATCTACTTCTAGAATTCCTTCTCCTTCTGCCAATCATTTTTCGATCGTTATTATTATTTTCTTCTTTGTAATTAATACTATTGTTATCATCTTTGAAATTATTTATTGGATTATTATTATTTTTATTATTAGTTAAATTACTTTTTCCTTCAGTTGTGTTTTTATTTGAATCTTCAATTTTTTCCTTTTCTTTCTCTTTCTCTTTTTCCTTATTTCCTATCATATTAGTATTCAACTGTTCAATTTTAATAATTTGACCATCAATTTGTCCTCCTCCCATATACAAACAAGCTTTTTCTGCATCTTGTTTATTTTGGTATTCAACAAATGCATATCCTTTTGGTATTTTTGAATCTTTGTCTACTGGAATTTCTACAGTTTTCAAAATTCCATAAGTACCGAAAATTTCATTTAAATGATTTTTATTCAAATTTCTTGAAATATTTTTAACAACTAAAATATAACAGTTTGATAATTCCTCATTTGTTAAGCTACTAATAACTGAAGTGAAATTAGGCTCTTTTACATTTAAATTAGTATTCGTATTATTATTATTTTCTTCATTATTTTTTTCAACAATTTTATTAGATTTGTTATATGGGTTACTTTGATTGGATTTTTCATAATTTTTTGAATTGTATTCTTGATTTGTAATATTATTTCCTTTAGAATTATAATTGTCTTTTTCCTTGCTAGTTCTGTCAAATCTATTATTGAATTTTTTTGTACTTCGGATATCTCTGCTATTTCGGAAATTTCTGTCTCTATCTTTATTGACAGGAGATCTTCTGTTTTTGGAATCTCTACTGTCAGTAGAGTTTGGGCTAGAATCACTTTCTGATTTATTTCTTTGCCTTGTATCTCGAGAATATCTATCGCGGTAATATGTCTTTCCTCTCCTCATTATTTGTTTTTGATTTTTTAAATTAATTAATATTTTTATTAATAATTGATTAATTTTTATGGAAAATTTTTCAACTTCAAAAAAAGGATGAATCTTTTAGATGGAAATATTTTTTTTATTGAAAGAATTTAGATTCGAAAATTTGAAGGAAAAAATTAATAAACAAATAGTCACAAACAAAAGTCTTAATTATTGATGTTTACTTTAATTAAATTTTTGTGATTATTTAAAATTCAATTTAATTTATATAATAATTTTAGATAATTTTCAATTGATTATTCTAAGAATACAAATAATTATTTAGAAAAAAACTAAGAAATTTAAATAAATTCTTAGAATTTGAACAATATATAGTGATATTTTCGATATTAATCAAAGAAATAGATAAACTGGATTAGCAATCTATTATGATTAAAAATTTTTTAGTTTCATGGCTTCAAAATTAGTGGATTCTTTAAATACTAAAATTAACTTAATTTTATTATTTACTATAAATTCAAAATGAAATTAAAAGTAATTTAAAAAATTTTCGGACACATGATAACATCATATATTTTTACATTAAATTGGTTCAAAAAAGTATTCAAAAAAAAATTATATTAATAAAAAAGCTTGATTGATAAAATAATTAAATATCATTATATTATCCTAATAAAGATAACTATCAAAACTTTATTTAAAACTTATTATTTTATCTTAAATAATATATAGGAGATTTTTCAAATTTTATTATTCTTATATCAAATCAATAAAAAATAAAAATATTTTTAAAAATAATCTAAAATATATAAACAATTTAATTTATATAATTTAAATGGGACAAAGGGCTTACAGAGGAAAATATACTGACTCTCTTGTGAGAGATTATGTCAATAATAAAGGAAACTCATTAGAAGATCAATATTTTTTTAGTGGAAAACCTAAAGACCTCAAATTTACTTATGATTTGGATGATCCTCTAAAAGATATTGATGTTAACACAATTAATCTAAATAGGGGCTTATTAAATTGTATTATACCTAAAAATTCAAAAATTAACAATTTAAATTTAACAATAAAATCAAAAATTTTAGGAACTAAAATTTCTTACTTATATTCTAACTTATATTGCCTTTTTGGAACACATTTTATAAAAGATATTTCTTTCATTAATATTAGCTTGTATAATCCCGATACAGGAAAATATGTAAATGAAAGGAGACTTATCAAAAATATTTTAGATTTCATGTGTTTTAAATCAATAAAGCTTGTTAACATAAATAAAAATTTAATGTATTATGTAATCCCAGAAAATTCTGAGTTTGCAATTGTACTTGCATATAAGGAAATAAATTATTCAGAAAAACATGCTAATTTTTTATTAAACTTAGAAGACTTAATATTTCATCCATACTCTAAGTTTTTCAATACCTCGGAAAATTTCAAACAATGTCTTGGTGCTATTGATAAAACAATTCCTAAAGATGTCACCAATTTGGTTCTTCCAACAATTATTATGGATTTCCCTTCTATAGAAGAAATCGAAAAAAGTCTTAAAGACAAATCTATCAAAAATGAAGATGAATCAATGGAAAATTTTAAAGATGAAACCTTTAAAACTCAAAAAACAGAAATAATTACTTTTTCTTGTTTGAATACTGAAGACAAAATTAACTTAGATATTAATTTAGATTTAAATAAAGAAATCAAAGATTTTAAAATATTTCAAAATTTGAATGATTTTTTAAAGGAGATTCAGAAAAGAAATTTTCGAGTTATCAGTTTCGAACTAAAAATAAAGTTAGACAAGTTAGACGAATACAATACTAAAAATGATAATATTAAATTTAATCATGATAAAAAAAAAAATGTATTTATAGATTTAATGAAAGAAAACTCAAATAAAAATGACTTCGAGGACAAATTAGATTATAATGATAATGATATTAATAAAACAATAAAAAATAAAGATCAATCATTTATTAATTTGCCTTTAGATCTATCACAGGAAGACAATAATATAAAACAAAATTCAGAATTCCAATATTCTAATCAGACCTCTAAAATTATAAAAAAAATTTGCTGTTGCAATAAAAAGCCTAGAAAAAATGGAATAAACGAAGAGGAAAAAATAAAATCCTATTCCGAACAATACATTAAACTTGTAAGGATTTTCTTGAAAGAAAATTTAGATATTCTTAAATCTTTCCAACAAGTTTTTATTACATTTGATTTCAATTTCAACAATTATTTAAATATTGAAAATACTTGTTCCCATCGAAACGAATATATAGCTTATCATTTTAAAAAATTGCTGATTAAATTTGATTTAGAAAATGTATCTCTAATTCATCATATTAATTTCTCATTGAGAAACGAACAAACTTCTCTAGAAGATCAATACGATTTTTTAGATTACATTTTCTTTAATAGAGATATAGCTGATGATTTATATAAGAAATTATATTTATTCAAACACTCCAGACAACTTATGAAAATTTCTAGGAAAAAAAGCATAATGTATAAAATCCTTTCCGAATTTCTATTTGACTTTTCTCATTCCTTATTTAAAGAAGGAAGATTTGATTATTCATTTCAAATTTTAAAAAATATGAAAATTGTCCCTATGCAAATAAATACAAATAGTACAATGATTTTTATGAATAACTAGTTAATTATCTTCAGGGGAAATTATTTGTTCTGTTAATATATTTAAATTTAAGTTTAAAAACCATTTTTAAAAATTTTATATGTGATATCTTTAATTTTTAACTTCTTTTTATGAAATTTAACAAATAAAATATAAATTCAAATATTGCAACCAAGAAATGATAGATACTAAAAAAAATAAAATATATATTTTTTATTTAACTCTATTTGGAGCGGATGAATTAATTATAATAAAGCGATTATTTTCTTCTATTTTTAAAATTTTGTTCTGAAAAGGAACAATAGAGATTGGGGATTGGGGA
>Ga0194116_10006052_pt1 | contig 13044 bp, 15 predicted proteins | sample TA2MahsurfametaG_4_FD_148617 | JGI IMG/M metagenome (GOLD analysis project Ga0194116, IMG submission 148617) | Freshwater microbial communities from Lake Tanganyika, Tanzania - TA2015008 Mahale S9 surface | ecosystem: Environmental > Aquatic > Freshwater > Lake | place: Tanzania: Lake... | reverse complement strand
TGCGTGCAATGGGGATCGCAAGGCTCAAACTCGGCTAAGGCGAAGGATGCGCGCCGCCCTGCAACAGACGAACAAGCATGTGGCGCTGGTGGTCTTGACCGCCAAAGAACACCGCCAGAACCTTGACTTGGCGGACTTTCTCCTCCATGCAAAACCAATAGATCGCCCTGTCCAGGGTCAGATGGCGCAGGCCTGGCAGCACATCGTCATGGGCTTCACCGCGGAACGGTGCTGCTGCCAGTCGTTCAGCAGCGGTGATGATCGCGTCGATGCGCACCTCGGCGTGCCGGGCCGCTTGATCAGGGGGCTCGCCAAAGTCCCGATAAGAGGCTGCGAGAAAAGCCTCGATCAGCGCCAGGTCATCCTCAGCTCCCGCGGCAAAGACCACAGACCAGGAGGGTTGACTCATCCCCTCCGGGCAGCCAGTCGGGACCTGAGAGCCTCAGCACTCACGAATGGACCAGACGCACGTTCGGCGAGCAATGCCTTCAGGGCATCTCGATCGGCCTGTCTGTCGGCGTCCTGCTCTCGCAGCAGATCGAGACCTTGCTGCATCACAGCGCTAAGCGAGGGGAATCGGCCACTCTCAACAAGCGCCCGCGCAAAGGCGTGTTGATCGTCGCGAAGGGAGATCGAACTCTTGACGGTCATACGCAGGCGCGTCCAAGCCGAGTATGACTGAGTCGCACAGCCGGCGCAGAAGATTCCACTGCGCCCAAGCGCTCTTCTTGCTGCTCGACGAGATGGGGGTCGCGAGGATCGAACTCGCCTAAGGCGGATTATGAGTCCGCTGCAGCGAGCCATTAACCCAGTAGCCAAAGGGGTTTGAGGGTTAACGCAAAGGTCGAAGTTCATCAATGTGTTCATCAACACAAGAGCCTGAGCAAGCGATGAACCTGATGAACTCGACCATTCTGAAGCCGGTAGCCAGCCCGGCTCGCGCAGCGTCCCCACCCAGGGCTTTACTGCTCCAACACCACCTCCAGCAGGTGGGCCATGAGGTTGCTCAGCGAGCGGCCCTCCTGGTCGGCCCGCTCCAGCAAGCGCTGATGCAGCTGCCATTGGATGGTGATCGAAACGCGGCGCGTTTTACGGCTCAGAATCGCGATGCGGCCCGGGGCCGGGGAAGCCTGCAATGGGCATAGCGCTCTTCAAGCTCCTGCCGCTGCTGTGGCGCTGCCGCCGGCATGGGACGAGGCCTTGCTGTAGGCCGAGGCCAGCGACAGCCCCGCCAGGCCGACCCAGCCCACCGGGCCGGCGCACACCAACGCCGTCGCCAGCGCACCCTTACCGACCACCGCAGCGGCCTTCTGCTTGTACTCCTCTTCGCTGAGCTGATCCTGCTGGCTCAGCAGTGCGATCGCATCGGGTGCCACCAGCCCGATTCCCGCTGTCAACGGATTGGCACCCAGCACCGCCTGGGTCACGGCAACCGCACCACCGCGCACCACACCGTTGACGGCGCCCTTGGCCGCGTCATCGAGCATCTGCTGCTCGGCTGCAGCAGCCAGGTCATACCGGCCGCTGTCGCGATAGCCCTTGGCCTGGGCCCAGCGATGGGCCACCGCAATGCCCCCGCCCATCACACCGCCGAGAGCACCAAGCTCCAGCGTGTCGCTGGCAACCTCGCCGAGGTCACCCGTCACGCCAGGGGTGGCCTGCTCCGCCACGCCCCGCGTGTGGGCCTGCGCCTGCTGCACCTCAGCCGCGCTCATCGGCTGATCGCCGATCTGCTGATTCAGCCCCTCGGGTCCATAGACCCCATTGGCCGCGGCGTTGCTGCCACCAGCCGCGTGAGGGTCCCGGTGCATCCAATCAATCGTCTGATCATTGGTGACCGCTCGAACACCCTCCACAGATCCGCGGGCCTCGGCGGGCACGTTCTGCTCAAAGACCTCGTGAGCCCCGTCGAGATCCCGCAGCTCACCGCGGGTGCCATCGCGCCGCAACTGTGCAATCACATCCGCCGGCAGCGACTCAAAGGGGATGGAGCGGAAGGCCTCGATGCCAACCAGGCCGTTTGCTGCGGCCGCGGCAGCAATCGCGGGACTGGCGGGCACTTCCTCCAGGTTTCGGCTCAAGCCGGTGCGTACATAGCGGTAGATCGTCATCTGTCTGAGTGAACGTTGATTCAAGTGGCACTGATTGATCGTTCCGGGCCTGGTCTTCTGATTCCTTATCGCTCTGCGATGCGCCCTACCCGTCAACGCTGGGCGAGATGAGCCTTGAACATCGCTGCGATCTGCGGATCCCGGCCCGGATAGTCCTGCAGCAGAACAGCGATCAAACGCCGATCCGCCACCGAATGGCCCAGCGTCTCCAGCAGGCTCTGCACAGCTGCCACGCATTGCCGCGATTGGTTGATCCGGTGGTCATCGACCATCCCGAATCCCGCCATCGCCATCGGGCCCATCAACCAGGAGAGGGCATCGAGCCCCTGTTTATGGCGCCAGCTGTAGGCGCGGTAGGCCGTGCGCCGCACCAGGCGGATCAGTTCCGCCTGTGGATGGGCATCAATCAGGCTGTCTGCATCGACAGCACCATGGGTGGATGTCGTCATTGAAGGTCGGTGAGTGGTGGTAAGAGAACTGAGTCAGCGCTGATCAACGGGAGCGCCGCAAAGCCTGCGCTCCAAGCAGTCCGGTGGCAGCAATCGCCAGGGCCCAGCTGGCCTGCAGGGCGACAGCTGCACCGATCACGCCGGCCACGGGCACGATCAGCAGGAGCTTGCGCCGGCGATCACGCTCCAGCACCTGCTCCAACAGCTCCAGCCGGGAGGAGCCAGACGACGACGCGGTGCTGCATTCAGAGGAGGTTGAGGTCATGGCAGTCCTTTGCGGTCAATACAACGAGTGATGCGGTTTCTGAAACTCCATGGCCAGCAGCGGGCCCTTGTCGGTGATCACCGCCTGCAGCGGACGTTCACGGCCATCGCTGCAGAGCAGGGCACCAACCGGCCGAGGAGTCGCCCCTAGCTCGGGCATGGCTCCATTGCCACTCAACCGACGTGTTCCATCGAACGCAGCCAGATCACATTGGTAGAGATCAGGTGAAAAGAACGCGAGGAACCCATCGGCAAAGCGCACGCCACAGGTGGTGCGCAGCTGGCTTCCGCGCAGCGCCAGCAGCAGCACGCGGTTCAGGGCCTGACCATGCCGGCGCTGATGGAAGTGGAGGCTTTCTGGTGCAATCGCCCAGTTCAAACCCAGACGATCAAGCTCGGCTTCCGTGTGGGACTGGATGCCTTCCACCGCCAGATCACCAACCGCACCGCCCAGAAATCCGGAGGTGAGATCACCCAGATCAAAACCATCGACGGCAATGCCCGTTGCCAGACCGACGCCGGCACCGACCGCACGACCGATCAAGCGGTGACGCTGCTGCCTGCGGCGGTGCTGCTCGAGCCGCATCTCGATCAGCATCGGCTCATCAAGGCTCGGGAAGCTCAGACGCTCAAGCTGCACGACGCCATCGGGGCCGCAGTCACTGCCGCCCAAGGCCGAGACACTGCAGGACAACGCTGCCGGGCTGAGTGACCCTCGAGCTTCCACGGGAAGAAGCGTGGTCATGAGAGGAACGGGGATGTACCGCTATCGGGAACGTCCGCTTCTCGTTCCAGCCGCTTTGGGGTGATTCCATCGTCGGCGCCGCTCCGCAGATTGCTGCTGTTGCAGCAGCGATCAGCCCAGCACCTCCAGCGGATAGCGGCGGATCTGCTCATCCACGCTCACCAGGCTGAGCTGCTCCTCCAGGGCCTGGGCGATCAGCAGCCGATCGAACGGATCCTTATGCGGCGAGGGCAAAGCATCCAGACGACGGATGTGCGGCCAGCGCACCGGAAGCAGCGCCCAACCTTCCTGATCGACGATCCAGTCATGGATCTCAGCCAGCGGCATCACCAGATCGAGCTTTCCCAGTCGTGACTTGATCTGGATCTCCCAGAGGTTCACGACGCTGCAACTGATCGCATGCCCAGGATCAGCAATCAGGGCAGCGGTCTTGGGGCTGAGGCGCTCGGGCTCGGATAACCACCAGATCAGAACGCTGGTATCGAGCAACAGTCCCCGCGAACTCAAGGCTGGAGGAACGCCTCATCCAGCGGCGCATCAAAGTCCTCATGGGTGTGCATCGCACCCCGCAGGCCACCGGGCTTGCGCGGTTGGCCGGCCTGGCGGGCACCCGCCTGCTCAAGACCTGCCACCACCCGGGCCACATGCGATCGCTGCTCGGGCGTCAGGCGCTCAAGCCGTTGCTGCAGTGACGGGGCGCTGGTCATCAGCTGATGCCACTCGGACACTCAAATTAGTCCCCGCAACCGCGGCTGAACACCTCACGCCGCAGGCCATCGAGCGTCTCGGAGCTCGGATCCTCCGGCGCGAACAGCAGCGCCCAGGCCAGCGGCACCTGATCACGATCCAACGCATCATCCACCGCCTGCAGCCAGGCCGCCGCATCCCCGCCCAGCCGGCTGATCAGTGCTTCATGGGCAGTCATCTCTCCCGCCGGGGCGCCCTTGAGCTTGATCACCGCGAAATCTCCGCCGGAAGCACCCCGCGGCCGCAGCAGCAGCGTCAGTTGCTCACCGGGCTGAATCGGTTCGATCGGCCAGTGGATCGGGCCTTCAATCGCTTGCGTTGACGAGGCCTTCTGACTCCAGAGGCGTTGGCCATCGCGATCGATCCGTACTTCATTCAGCGGACCGGTGGCCAGGATCGTCGGCCGCGGCAGGGGCACCAGCGCCTGCGCCTGACCCGCCTCATCAATCTCGGTGCGGGGCGTGATCACACACACCTGCAGGGCCTGAGCGCTGCGGCTACCACCGGCCGCGATCGGGCGGTTCAGGCCGATCAGCGCTCGGATCCGCTGCAACAGCGTCGGTTTCGTCGCATCAGCCAAGGCGGGGGCGACTGGGCTGATCCATAACGCGGTCAGCACAGCACCGGCCAGCAAGGGCCCCAGACGATTACGCATCGTTCGATTCATCAGCTGATCAATCACGGCGGACCAGGGCAGTGGCAACCAGGGCCGTCAACGGCAAGGCCACAGGCACCAACCAAAGCAGCCCCGCAGCCACCTGCAGGCACAGCGGCAACGACACGCCCATGATCGCCACGATCCACAGCAACCGCCGCCGCCGCTCACCCACAGCTGCCGCCAGGAGCACCCCAAGGCCCGCAGCCAACGCCGTAGTCATGGCGCTAGAAGCCGGCCTGAGCCAGTGCCCCAGGCTCATGCTCTGGGCCAGCACCGCCTGCACCAGAACACCCGGCACCTTGCGCTCAGCGCCCTGCCAGATCCGCGTCAGCGCCAGATCCATCGCGCCCGGTGCCGCGAACAGATCATTGCCATCACGGTCCAGGCTGCCGTCGGTGCCCACCACCAGGGCCTCGGCCTTAACCGACCGCAGCTCAGTGAGCTCCACCCGCCGCAGCAGCGGCCGCCAGTCGATCGACCAATCGATCACCGCATCCACCGGCATCCACGCTGACGCGGCAGAAGACAGCGCTCCAGCGAAGTTGCGCCCATCGATCGGTTCCCACAACTGCAACGGCACCCACTTCAAGGGACCAGGCTCCGTTGGGGTGCCAATAGCGAGGTTCCTGGCCTGCAGCCCCGCCTTCAGGAGCTCAGGGCGCGGAATGGAATTCTCTCCAACGCTCTCTGCCTCCACGCGTGCACCGAAGTACCCCGCAAACACCAGCGACCTCTTCTGCTCACGGATCACATCCGCTAATTCCGCCGTGAATGGCGCCGCTTTATCGAGCACCACATCCAGCCCCACCTTGGGCACCTCACCCACAGGCAACGCCTGCAGCACCTTGGCAAGCAGATCGCGCGACACACGACCCGGTGTCTCCTCGGCACCCATCACCTCGGCGCTGCGTTGATCCAGCACCACCACCGGCAACGCCGCAGCAACCGGCCCGGGTTGCTCCGTCAGCCGCCGCCATAGCCGCTGCACATACAGCCGCCGATCCAGCAGATACGTGCTGAGCGGGTTGGGCGGATCCACATCAGCCACGCCACCCAGTGCCAGCAGTAGACCCGCACACGCCGCCTGGCTCCAGGTTGAGCGCGACAGGCGCAGCAGAAAATGCTTGCGCTTGCGCAGCGGCAGCCGGAACGCTCCGGCCTGGGGGCCTCCCACCAGGCTCAGCAGCAGATCAGCACCCACCGCCGTTCTCTCGCCCGCCAGAGCCGCCCGTGCCGTTCGCACAGCCACCTGCAACTCACCGCCGGCCTCAAGGGCACTCAGCAGCGCGCAGAACGCCAAGGAAGCCGCCGCACACGGCACCGGGTCGCGAAAACACAACGCCCACTCCACGCCCGCCTCCACACTGCTTCTGGCCAGGTCAAGACCGCTGCAGCTGTTGAACAGCGCCAGCCGCAGGCCCTTCTCCGCCGCCTGGCCCAGTTCATGAGCCAGGGCCGCGGCACCCACCCAGCTGCCATCGCCCAGGTGCAGGCGACCGCCGCCATTGGGATCGGCTTCTGAATGCCCCAAAAACACGAGCGCATCCCACCCCGCCGGATCCAGCAATGCCCCGCGCAAGGCTGACAGCGTGCAGCCTCCGCCCCTGAGTACACGCAGCACCACACGCCCGCTGCTCTGCAGGCTCTCCAGCCGCTCCACCTCCGCATCGAGGCGCAGACCGCTTTCATCTCCCACCACCAGCAGCAACCGCGGCCGCCGGGCACGGGCGAGCCGCCTGGGTCCGCTCACCCCGCTGCGGTGGGGCTGCAGCCGCCAGAGGGGGCGCTCCGGCAACAGCTGCTCCCAGGGCAATCGCTCCAAGGCCGCGCTGCCCTCACCATCGATGCGCAACCGCAGCGGCAGCTCCGGCTGCTCCCGCAACACCTCCCACAGCCGGCTGCAGCCGTCCTGCTCCAGCCACGCCACTAACGCCTGGCACAGACCTCTGGAGAAATCACGCACCGCATCAGTGCTCACCGCCGCAGCGGCTGGATCGTGAAACGCCAGGAACTGACGCCGCCATTCCGCCTGCCACTCCAGCGCCTCCGCCGGGGGCGCCACCACCGCGGTCTCCTGCGCTGAGGGGGTGCGCACAAACACTGTGACCGGTGCTCCGGCTTGCTGCTGTTGCAGCTGCATATCAATGACCGCGCTCATCACGCCGGTAGCTGCAGCGGCGGCAACGACACCACCTCACCATCGCCGTAGCCCAGGCTCGCCAGCACCAGATCACGGCCCCGGAAGCTCAACGCCAGCTCCATATCGCCTGAGGAGCTCACCACCTGGCGGTGACTGCCCTGCCGCGCCTCCAGTTCCAGTCCATCGGGCAGCAGGGCACCTGGAACCGCACTAACCAGCCGCAGCACCAGGCCATTGGGCTGCTCCGCTCCAGTGGCGATCAGCGTCAACTGAAAACGGCGCACACAACGTCCGGCCGCTTCCCCGCTCACCAGCTGCTCACCAGAAAGGCCAAACGGAATCGTGACCAGCGCCAGCGCCTGATCAGATGCATCCAGAGCGGCTGGAACGCTGCGGAAGGCACCGGCACTCACCGGAGCCAGTTCCCCGCCCAGGGCCAGTAAGGCCGCATCGAGCTGACCGCCCAGCCAATCGAGCACCGCCGCCGCACTGCTCTGGATCACCGCCGCAGCCGAGGCCAAGGACGGCACCAGCGCCACCTGCGGCAGCGCACCCAGAGGGAGTTTCGTGATGGAACCGCTGGCAACGGTCAATGGAAGGAGCCGTTCTACTGGGCTGCCTGGCAGCTGACGGGCGACTGGCGGCCGATCCCAGGGCTTTGATCACACCCTGAAGCCAGCCACATCACTGCGCTTTCCCTGGGCACTTGCTTGATTCCAAGGATCAGGAATCAGGCGATCAGGTCTGAAACGAGACGTTTGTGCACTGAGGGATCCACACCCTTCTCTCCAGTCCATCAACGTCATGCGCAACGTCTTTCCCGCCAGCAAACGCAGCCTGCTCACCGTTCTTTCGCTTGGCCTCAGCGTCCAGCTACCGCTCAGCCTCACTCCAGCCCAGGCCCAGAGCCGTTGCTACCAGGTCGTCGCCTACACACCGCCCAACATGCTGCGCTGCCAGCAGATCGGTGAGGACTACCTGCGCCGGCCGATCTGGCTTTGCTGCTGATCGCGCTCTTTGGAATCACCCCCTCAGGTCCGGAACGAGGGGGCTACGTCAGCAGGGCTGAGCCCTGCACTCCACCCACACCACAACCCGTCATGCGTCGCTTCCTCACCACCACCGCCCTTGCCCTCTCCGCCGGGCTCGGCCTGATCAACGTCAACACTCCTGCAGCGAAAGCGGATTACTACCCCATGCTCCTTGAACAACCACGCTTCCAGCCCAACTTTGGGAGTGGCTACTACCCGAACTCAAGCTCATACCGTTATCGCAGCAGCTATCGGCCATCCCTCATTGAACAGCCACGTTTTCAGCCGAGTTTCGGGAGTGGTGGCGGCTACTACGGCGGCAGCTACCGCTCGTACTCATCGGGTTGGTGAAACCGTAACGCCCCTTCGAGCAGCGGAGCATAGTGCTGCATCCATGCTCCGCTATTTCAATTGGGTAAATCATCTTTAGACACAGCATGATCACGCCGATTCAAGTTGCATAAATTGCGCACGTAGACAAAGCTTTTCAGTGGCGCAAAAGCCGAAAACACATCTAAGCCAACGAACTTGCCCAATAAGGCACAGCGCCATAGCGCCTAGATGTTCTGTCTCAGCAGTTCAGCTGACAAGTGGGTGTGAGGTCGTCATGGTCCGGGTGTCACCACCGGCCCACTGACCTCACATCCCATGCATACCCACCCGAACGCTCGGCTGACACCCCTCGGCCGGGAACGGTTGCTGCGTCGACACATTGCTCTGCTCCATCAAGCCCCCTGGTGATCGAAATGGAGAGGCGTCAACTTTGCTGGCAGAGGGGGGCCTAGAGGCGCAACCATTGCGCTTCTAGATGATTTGAGGGGTTGTGCGTTCGTCCCAGTGTTCGCTGAGTGCTATAACGACACAGATAGCAAGTGCACATTGATGCGAGTAGTTCTAATGACAAAGCTAATCCGTGTCACATTTGGATCCAGGTAATAAGGTGCGAAGACTGTAGGGAGTCTCTCCGACCTTATCTATTCAATAAAAAGACACCTGCATTACTGGGGTGGCCGCCGACGACTTGTCTGAAGTTTCTGAAAACTATATTATAAAACAAAGTTTCTTTGAGTAATCAGAGCGTTGCCACTGAGATTCACTGCGAAATCAGCTATGGCATCACCATTAAGGTCTGCCTCGATTAGTGAGGTAGTAGCCCTGAGCTCTCCGGCGACCCCAGAGAATTCTCGATTACCTATGAAGCTGAGTTTTTGCTGGCCGTCTGTTGTTATATCTCCATCGAAGTCAGTGAAAACAAATTGGTCACTCTTTCTGAATGCGATAGTGTCGCGTTGGCTTGCTGTGGAATCCTGAGCAGTCTTGTAAACATAACGGTCTTTACCTTTGCCGCCAATTAGTAAATCAACGCCGAGTCCACCCTCGATCAAGTCGTTGCCTTCGCCTGCATTAATAGAGTTGGCGAGGATATTGCCGGTAATGGTGTCCGAGCGCTTGGTGCCAATGAAATCGCGTTTGCCAACTGCAAGGAATCCGGGGTCGACAACAGTGCCGTTGGTTATGCCATCACCGTCCCAAACAGGATCACCGTCTACGAGCGTAAGTCTTACAGCATCGAAGATGCCGTCATCATCACTATCAACGAAGGAATAAAGTGGAGCCCCAGAAGCATCTACATAATCCTCAAAACGATTTGTTCTGTAATTGAAACGTACGTACGCGTTGCCGCTGCCAGCAGGTAGACCCGTCGGGAAGTTGATTGTGGCCTGGGTGGACCCACCAGGTGTGATACCAGAAACACTGAAGGAGACAACACCAGCGAAGGCATTGGTGATGCCATCGGGAGTTGTTGTTATCACAGTGCCACCGCCACGAGCGGTTACAGGAATGCTGCCGTCTGTTGTTGGAGCTGTCAGGGTTACTGCGCTAAGGCGAACATCTGGACTGACAACCAAAGCACCGTAGTCAGAGCCAAGAGCACCATCATTGATAAGGCGTAGACCAGCTACTTCGGTTTGTTGAGCGTCGGGGATACCGTCACGGTTACCGTCAACGAAGTTTCCATCTGAGGCTCTGATGACTTCTCGCAGGCCATCACCGTCTGTGTCAGTTGATTGGATGTTGACAGCTCTGGGAGCTGGATCGGCAGCGGTGGTTTCGGCTGAAGGGCTAGGCGCGGGATTGGCCGAGTTTGAGCCAGAAGAAGAGCTTGAACTAGAAGAAGAGCTTGAACTAGAAGAAGAGCTAGAACCAGAAGAAGCAGGAGCCGTAACTATGGTCTTCCACAGCTCTTGGCCTGAAGTGCCGTCATCGGCGCGGAAGTACAGCGTCGAACCAATAGGCGTTAGAGAACCAGGGTTAGAGCTGCCTGCGCCACTGTTTATGTCGGCGACGCGTGTGGTGGTTGTTCCATCTGTTTTCCACAGCTCTCGGCCTGTAGTGCCGTCATTGGCGACGAAGTACAGCGTCGAACCAATAGCCGTTAGAGAACCAGGGTAAGAGTTGCCTGCGCCACTGCGTATGTCAGCGACGCGTGTGGTGGTTGTTCCATCTGTTTTCCACAGCTCATAGCCTGAAGTGCCGTCGTTGGCGCTGAAATACAGCGTCGAACCAATAGGCGTTAGAGAACCAGGGTTAGAGCTGCCTGCGCCACTGCGTATGTCGGCGACGCGTGTGGTGGTTGTTCCATCTGTTTTCCACAGCTCTTGGCCTGAAGTGCCGTCATTGGCGCTGAAGTACAGCGTCGAACCAATAGGCGTTAGAGAACCAGGGTTAGAGCTGCCTGCGCCACTGCGTATGTCGGCGACGCGTGTGGTGGTTGTTCCATCTGTTTTCCACAGCTCATAGCCTGAAGTGCCGTCATCGGCGCGGAAGTACAGCGTCGAGCCAATAGCCGTTAGTTGTCTGGGGTAAGCGCCGTCAGAGCCACTGCGTATGTCAGCGACGCGTGTGGTGGTTGTTCCATCTGTTTTCCACAGCTCTCGGCCTGTAGTGCCGTCACTGGCGACGAAGTACAGCGTCGAGCCAACAGCCGTAAGGGCTTCGGGGTAAGAACCGACTGCGCCACTGATTATGTCAGCGACGCGCGTGGTGGTTGTTCCATCTGTTTTCCACAGCTCTGGGCCTGAAGTGCCGTCATTGGCGCGGAAGTACAGCGTCGAGCCAACAGCCGTTAGATATTTGGGGGTAGAGCTGCCTGCGCCACTGTTTATGTCGACGCTTGTGGTGGTTGTTCCATCTGTTTTCCACAGCTCTCGGCCTGTAGTGCCGCCGTCATCGGCGCTGAAGTACAGCGTCGAGCCAACAGCCGTTAGATAAAGGGGGAAAGAGCCGTCAGAGCCACTGCGTATGTCAGCGACGCGTGTGGTGGTTGTTCCATCTGTTTTCCACAGCTCTCGGCCTGTAGTGGCGTCATTGGCGACGAAGTACAGCGTCGAACCAACAGCCGTTAGATATCTGGGGGTAGAGCTGCCTGCGCCACTGTTTATGTCAGCGACAAGTGTTGTACTCATTATTAAAGGTTCTTATTTGGGTTGGGTACAAACCAGATGGTCTGACTGGCTTCGTCGAGTTCGTTGACTTTTGCAGAAGCACCTATTACTTTCGGATTGCGAAAGCTAGGCAGTGCTAATACCGAGAAGATCTCTTCCACCCCACTGTTAAACCAGCAGTGGCCCTGTACTTTGCCTAGCTCAAGATCAACCAACGCCACGCCACAGCGCAGATCTCCTTGGCGCTCTTGTAGTGGTAGGCCGCCAAAAACCGCACTTTCGCGGATGCGTGATAAGCCCACTAGGGCCATATTTCCGATGAAATCCAAGCCCCTTGTAAAGCCGGGCAGCTCTGCGATCACGTGTTGTTCGCCGCTCTTGCGATCAATCTGCAAGAGTTCACCTTTCCCCGAATTCAGTGCGTAGAGCTTGTTGTTGTAGAGGCGTGGGGAGTGCGGCATTGAGAGACCTCTCGCTATAAGGTGTCCTGAACTTACTTCCATTATAGCGCCACCTATTGCCTTGTTGTCACGCCAGCCGTTTTCGATTCCACTGATCCCATGCATCGTGACGTAGTCCGGTGCTGATTTGTCCTCGCTGATCGCCACACCATTCAGGTGGCAGCGATCCGACGGTGTAGTGTCAGAAATAAATGGCGGCTTCCAGATAGGCTTAAAGCTCCAAGGCGCCTCTGGGACGGCCAAGCAGTTGCACAGAGTGTTGACCAACACCAGGTCACCGCCGCACCAGGCCAGCTCATGGCTCATCACAGGGCCAGTGACATGACAACTGCGCGCCAGAAAAGCTATATCGTGAGTTCCAGCAGGTGCGATGGCCGCTGCCAGCTCCCGCTGGCCATTGAGCTGCCACACTTCATTCTTGGTGGCGAGTGCTAGTCCGCTTGGTGTGCGAGCTATCCCCATCGCATGTGGAAAGCTGCTGAAACTAAAAGAAAGATTTTGGTTGTTACGTCCAATTGTGATGACCTGGCCAGCCTGGTATGTCGTTATCACGATGCTGCAATTCAGCTGCTCAAGCAATTGGGTCAGATTGCTGCTGTGAATCTCTTGAACCTCGACCACCATGTCAATGGCGAATTGATTAAAGCCATGATACACAGACTCTCCAGAGTATGCTATTGCAAAGTGGTTGCAACGGCTTGGGAGGGTCTGGACAACCCAGAAAATTGCTCAAGGCAGGGGCTGAGACTCATGCCCCCGTCTTAACGGCAATTTCTCAACAGGAGGTTGTCCAGACCTTCCCTTGGTGTTCAGGGCTCAGACGGTGCTGAAAAGCGCTCAGCGTCTAGGTGTGTAGTCCCACCAAGTTCAGTAGCCAATGAGGTGTGAGGTCGCTACCGGTTGAGGTGTCACCGCCCAACCGAGACCTCACGCCCCATGCATACACACGCCAATGCCCGTCTGACGCAGAAGGGTCGGCTGCGATTGGTTTC
>Ga0194116_10006050_pt1 | contig 13049 bp, 19 predicted proteins | sample TA2MahsurfametaG_4_FD_148617 | JGI IMG/M metagenome (GOLD analysis project Ga0194116, IMG submission 148617) | Freshwater microbial communities from Lake Tanganyika, Tanzania - TA2015008 Mahale S9 surface | ecosystem: Environmental > Aquatic > Freshwater > Lake | place: Tanzania: Lake... | reverse complement strand
ATGAAAATGATGCCAATCAACAAACAGAGATTGAGCATACCAACTCACAATGGAATAAAGAACCATTAATTAATCAAACCGAATGGAATAAAAGAAGGGATTCTTTGGGGGATATGATGGAAAATTATATTAATGTACCTATTAGTTTTTCTTTTGATGAATTTGGTAAAAAGAAATATAATTTTGAAGATATGAAATTATTTTTTGAAAATAAAATTAAAGAATTAGAACATGAACAAATGGATTCGGATTGGCAGCATTATAAATGATATTTGCCCAAATTGTAACCAACTTTTAGATAAAGAGGGGTTTTGTTGGTATTGTCTAACAAAAGAATACATCAATAAATTTTTACTTCGATAAAGTTGGTAAAATTAGATATGATTTTAAAATAAATAAAAGAATTATAAGATATATTACTAATAGTTGTTATGGATAAAAAATGGAGTAATTTTATTGAATTATTAATAAAAATAATTGGAATAGGTGTGGGATTTTTTATTTTTTTTCACGCATTTAGATTATTAATTTATTTTATTTTATTTTTATTTAAATTATGATTAAACCTTTTTCTATTTTGGATTCTCGTACAAAAGAGTGGCAAGAAAGAAGAAGATGGTTAATTAACACCTACTCAATCAAATCTGAATTAGGTAGAGAATCAACCATATCCAAATCTCGCTTTTGGGATACGGAGGAAAACTCAGTTTCAATATTTGATGCAACTCTTTGTGAAAAAATGTATGAATGGTTTTCTTTAAAAGGAGGTAAAGTATTAGACCCGTTTGCAGGTGGAAGTGTAAGAGGTATTATAGCTTGTGAAATGGGATTAGAATATGATGGCATAGATTTAAATTATTTACAAATAAAAGCAAATAAATTACAATCGGATAAACCAAATTGGATAGTTGGTGATTGTGAAAAAGAATTAACTTTACTAAAAGATGAAAGTTATGATTATATATTCACTTGCCCTCCTTATCATGATTTAGAAATCTATTCCGATTCACCGGATGATTTATCAAATATGGATTATGAAAACTTTTTAAAAAAATATAAATCAATTATAAAACAAACATATACAAAACTCAAACCAAACCGCTTCTTCACAATAGTTGTATCAGAAATTAGAGAACTTACAAAAACAGGTAATTACAAAATCGGTAGTTACAAAGGATTTGTTTCTGATACAATAAAAATATTTGAAGAAGTAGGTTACAAATTTTACAATGATATGATTTTAATTAATTCACAACATTCTGCATCTAAAGTAAGTGAGACTTATTTTAAAAGAAACCGAAAAGTACCATCAGTACATCAAAATGTTTTAACTTTTGTTAAAGGTAACCCCGATTTAGCAACCGAAGATTTAGAGTGGGATGGTAAATATAAATGTATAGTTAATGGTAAAAAATATAAATCATTTAGAGAGGCTGCCATTTCAATAGATGCAGATAATTTAGTTGCTTCAGAGGTTGAAAGGAGGTGTATTTCTGCAAAAATTAAATACAAAGATTGGCAAATCATTGGGGAAGAAACAAAACCATCATTAAAAATATCTTTAGATGGAGTTCTTTTCGAATCACCAATTCAGGCATCACAATACATTGATATGAATGTGGGTGAAATCCGAAATCGTATTTATTCATCTAATCCTCTTTACCGTCATTGGATTCAATTAGAAGAACCTATCACCGATATTTCATATGAAGAGCATGAAAAAAGTTTAAAGGGTTGTAATATCCGATTTCAATTAACTACAATAAGTTGTGATGGGTTAGAATTTTATTCAATTAAAGATGCGGGTCAACATTTTAATTTATCCGATGAAAGAATAAGGCAAAAATTAGTTTCTAATGAACACCCTAATTACATCTATTTATATTAATTAATGTATATTTATATGTATGAATTTAAAATCTATACTTTCTGAGTGTTGGACTGGATATAAGCAGATTGGTATGAAAAATAAAGGAGGGAGACAAGTTCCTAATTGCGTGCCTGAATCTGTTACCGAATCTTCTAAGGATGATATCATTAAGGATTTGGATAAAGCAAAAAGTGATTTACTTAAAAAAGTAGATGTATTAATTGCTAAGAAAAAGAAACTATACTCAAATGTAGATATAGAATCTCCGATGAGCTCAGATGAAAAGAAATTGGATAAGGATATCGCTGATTTGTTTTCTGAATTAAATAAATTAGTTCTTCAAAAGAGAAGTTTAAAAGAATCCGAACTTAAAGGATACCTTGCAGCAGATGTAGTAGATGATATTGTTAAATTAATAGGTTCAAAGTTTGTAAGTGGTGAAATTAAAAATGCACCTAATAGAAATTACATTTATCTTAAACTTACTGATATAAAATTTGGAAGTGGTGTTGTAAAAATGTTAAAATCACAATTTGGAATTGATGCTAAAGTTGATAAAACATTTGGAAATATACCAACCGTATCTTTTGCAAGTAAGAAAGTAGTTAGTGAAGCTAAAGAATATAAAAAAGGCGATAAACTCAAAATCAAATTACCAAACGGTAAAAAGTTTGATGTAGTTTTTGATTCATATTCTCGTATAAAGGGAGTCGCATTGGGTAAGTTTAAGGATAGAAGTGGAGAATATGATACTAAACCATTCAATTTAGATACAATCGTAGAATCAGTAAACGAAGCAAAATACCCAACTGACTTAAAAATAGGTTCGGTTATTATGGGGCAAGGATTTACTAGATTAAAAGGTGTTGATGGTGGTAAATATTATAAGGTTGTTGCTATGGATGATACCACTGCAACATTAGTTCCATCGGACAAGAACGGTAATACAAAAGGTTCATCAAAAGTTAGACATAAATTAGATTCAATTGAAGGTGGCATCAAAACTGCTAAAAGAGGTGATGAAAATGGAATTATCGTAATCAAAGAATCAGTAAACGAAGGTAGGAGTATTAAATCTATACAAAAAGATTTAGATAAAACAATTACTTCAATCGAATCTGAAATCGCTTCTTATAAGAAAACCAAAGGAACTCCACAAGAAAAAAAACATATAGATAACCTTAAGAAGCTACACCCTATTAAAAAGAAGTTGGAAGTGGAATTAGATGGGGTAGTTAGTGGATTGTATAGAGATGCTGAATTAAAGATAGAAAACTAACCAAAATAAATTTATAATTTTACATAACCCATTGATTTTCAATGGGTTATTTTTTTTTATTTTTTTTCAAAATTACTTGGAAAATTCAAAATTTCTTTTTATCTTTACTATGTAATAAAAAGATAACAATATGAATATTCTCCGATTTAACCGCCACGAATTATTCAATCCAGATTGGATGGATTACCACTCCCAAACCCTACGAATGGTAGAAGATTTTTACATTGACCAAGACAAAAGTTGGTTCAACGATTTGTATAACCAATTGTGTGGTGTATGGGATGGATATCTTTACACAGAGATGTTGGAATCAGCTAAACAATATGGATTACCAACTCACATTCTTCAACGAATCGCAAACACAATTCAATTTATCGGAACTAGTCAAAAATAATAAAAAATAAGTTATGATAAAGAGTAAAAAAACTAATGGTATTGAAATTGACCTAACAGGCCCAAATGGTAATGCCTTTTACCTATTGGGTACTGCCGGTAATTTGGCTAAACAATTAGGGTTGAATGGTACTGAAATTAAATCTGAAATGATGAAGGGTGATTACGAACATTTAGTAAATACCTTCGATAAACATTTCGGTCATTTTGTAACCTTATATCGTTAATATATGATAATTAATTCATCCTTACCACCAGTTTGCATTCAATCGGTTATTGATGGGCAATGGTACATCGTAACAACTGATAAATCTTTGGGATGGGTAAAAGTTGATAGAAAATATGATTGGGAAGAATTAAGCCAGATGTGGGTTAAAAAAATCTATAATCATATTAAAAAAGAAAATCCCAAAAGAATAAAATCAAACTACAAAGTAGAGGGAAGTAAAGGTAATGTGTATAAGGTAGTAAACGATGGGGGTAAATGGAGTTGTTCTTGTCCCGCATTTGGTTGGAGTAGGGGTAGAGATTGTAAACATATTAAACAATTAAAAATTAAAATATAAAACTATGGGAGTAGATATTTCAGGTAGAAACCCAATAAATGAACAGGGGGATTATTTTGGTTCAAATTGGTGGGGATGGAGACCAATAAACGCTATTTCTCAAATGGCGGCCTATAACTCTAAATTGAAAATAAATTTTGATCATTGGGGTTCAAATGATGGGAAAGGATTGAGAACACAAAAGCAATGTGATAAAGAACACAAAAGCAATGTGATTAGTTAGCAGATGCGATTGAGATATTAATATCAGATGGTATGAATGAATACCTTACCGATGATGATGATAGAATCTATATTTGTTTAGGTAGTTGGTGTGAAGCAGGTACAGGTAAATTTATCGGTGCTGAAAAAGAACAAATATTAAATCAACAATTTGAATACGGCTCTATACATTATTCATCTGTTATTATGGAAGATGGATTGAGAGTTGAATCTTCTCATAGTACTTCATTAAAGAGAATTAAAGATTTTGTTACTTTCCTCCGCAATTGTGGTGGATTTCAAATTTTTTAAACTTATTTCCTCTACTCTGTCATTTAAACGGTGGTATTTATATCACCGTTTTTTTATACTTATTAGAAAATGTGTGTTATGGATAAGCAAGAAGAAATAACTAAAAAGGCCGAACATATAGTAAGGTTATTGAAGAAAGGAAGTTTCTTTGATGATTACCCCTTTATTCTTCCCCTTAAATTAAAAATTGCATTAGAAGTTGCAATGTTTAAAAAGTGGAATGAAGTTAGGATGGTAGATTTATCAAAAGCGGAATTATTTGAATTAGTAACCCAACTTAATAGGGATGGGTTATCGGATACTCTATATGAATGTTCTCAAAAAGGATATCTTAAAATGGCTGTAAACAAAAATGGTGAATTGGTATATACAATAGCCGATACGGGTAAATCAATAGAACTTCTTAATAAAAGACAAAAATTTTTATTAGAAAGTTTTTATTTAAATAAAAAGAATGATTAAAGACAGATTTGAAATTGCCTATTTTAATGGTTGTTCTTTTACGCAGGGAGGCGGATTGGAAACTGAAAATGATGTTGATTGGAACGAGATTGACTCTAATGGGATAGAAAAGGATTTAAAAGAAGGTAGAAGAGATGTTTTAAAAATATACAATGAAGTATATGGGATGCCATATTGGAACTCTCGATTGGATGTAGCGTATCCTTCAATATTTGCAAACATTACACAACTTCAAACAATAAATGATGCTCAAAGTGGAGGAGGTATAGAAAGAATTATACGAACAACACAGGATTTTTTAGCGGATAATTGGGATATAAAAGATAGAATACTTCTAATATTAGAATTAGCAGATTTTCAAAGATTGGAATTTTATTCAAAAACATATCAGCAATATGTTTTATTTAATTATACTATTAATCCTGAAACATCTGAAGTAGATGAATGGTTTAGTTGTAGAGATTATGCTAAGAGAGTTTATTCAGATGATAACAACCATCTATCTCCTATATTAAAATCTTTTGTATCCGAATGCTTGTCACCGAAGCAAATATTTCAAAAATTAACAAGAGATTTAATTAACTTTCTTTCCTTTTTAGATATCAATGGGGTAACATTTTATATAACAGAAGAACCCCATTATGAAATGATTGGTATTAAAGAATCACTATTTTCCGAAAAGGTATTACCAATTGGCTCACCCTATGATTGGTCTCAAAAGAATAAAGGAAGGATTTGCGATGAAGTTCCAATAGAAGACGTTCATCCAGGTGTATTGGGGCATAGGGGATATGCTAAAGAATTAGTTTCTTATTTGGAATCCAATCATAGATAATTCTTAATAAGATATTTATTAGTATGGGATTATTCAAAAGTATTGGAAACTTCTTTAAATCAGGTGTAGGTAAGGCAATTACTGGTGTTGGTGCGGTTTTAGCTGCTCCATTTACTGCTGGGGCTTCATTAGCTGCTATACCATTTCTTTTGAAAGGAAAAGGAAAAACAGGAGAACCTCTTTCTATATTATCACAGATAGAACAACCAATTCAATCCACTAGAGTAGAAATACCACCTCCACCACCTGTTATTGAACCACCTGTTATAGAAAAAAGAGATGTGGTAATTACTACTATCGATGAGCAAATTGATGAAAGAGTAATAGGGCCGGTAACTAAAATTGATATAACCCTATATGGATTTTATAGTCAAATAAATAAGGTTACTATTCCCGTAGATAATGATTTGGATAACGTAGTAATTGTACCAAATACAACCTTTCCTTACATAGTTGAATTTAAAAACCATAAACCTTCAGAAGGAGTAAGATATATTTCCGAGTTTGTTTTTCAAAAATTATTAGTTGAATGGCAAACTAATTTAGGAAAGGTATTACATACATTAGAAGATGGGTTATCTATATACCCTTATATTAGATTTGATTGGCAAACTTTTGTTGATAAATATAATATTTACAATGCGGGTGTATTAGAAAAAGATGGTGGTATATTATATGGATTTACAATTTCACCGGTATTTTTATTACAATGGATAGATGGGCCAGAAGTTTCACCTCTGTTAGATTATTCATATAAAATTCCACCAAAAGTAAAAACAGTTGATGATTTAAATCCAGTAGATGACCCACAGCCTTCACGAATACCGGCAAATGTGACAACAGATCCTAAAAGAATAGATAAACTATCTAAAATTATTGATTCGGTTACAAAAGTGGGAACTACATTTGCGATTGCAAAGGCAGCACTGGGTGGATTAAAAAGTATCTATGGTAATACAAAGGATTCTATAAAAAATATTTCCGATACGGCAAATAAATTATCTGATAAATTTAAGGATTTAAAAGCTAGTTTATCAAAAGATGCTATTAATGGTAAAATAAGTGATACAAAAAATCTTATTAGGGAAAATTTACCAACACCTAAAAATCTTAAGAAAAAGTTTATTGATGAAAATGGAGAATTTTTGACTGGTATTAGTAAATTTAAGGAAGAAAGACTTAAAAGGAAGGAACAAAGAAGAGAAGCAAAAGATAAGGGATTGAAAACTAAATTTACTGTAAAGAATTTTGCTCTACCTCCTTTGCCCGAATTACCTACATTACCTTCAATACCAACTCTTCCGAAAAAACTTACATTGGCAAACCTTAATCAATTACCTGGTTTTGGTAAACTTCCTAATATAAGTGGATTAGTTGCACAAGGAAAGGGTATAGTAAGCGGAGTGGGTAATATTAATTTTAAAGACCCAATGAGTTTATTAAATGCTCCTGCAAATATTCTTAATCAGGTTAGTGGTTTAGGAAATTCGGTGGCTAATTCAGTAGGTGATATATCTAAAACTTTGGAATCAGAGACTTATAATAAACAAAAAGAATTTACACAACAAATTAACACATTACAACAACAGGCAAAAAAAGATTTACAGGCATTTGTAGAAAAAAATAGATTCCCTCCAACTACTCCTACTACGGCCTTAAAAGATAGAATCGGGTCAATAGAAATAGGAACGACAACCACCTATGGATCGGGAGGTTAAAAGTAATTTGATTTCCAAAAATTTAATAATTATATGTAGTAATAATCAACCAATATATGAAAAGAATATATTATAGGTTAAATTGGAAAGATTATCTCAATATAGGGAATAAAAAAAATGAAAGTAAAGAAGAGCTTTATTCAATTTTATTCTCAGAATTAAAATCAGCGATTTCTAAAAACTTAAATGAATTATGCATTGCAATAGATGCATATACCCGTACTATGATTTTAGTACCTTACGAAGAATACACACAATTATTAGAAGAGTGTATTAATTATTTTCAACAAAAAGAGAATTATGAAAAATGTATTGAAATAAAAAAAACTTTAGAAAAATTTAAAATTAAAAAAGTTAAGAAAAAAAAATCTACAACAGAATCTCAAAAATTAATTCTAATCAGGCTTAATCAGGTTACCGATGAATAAATAAATTAAATTGACATCATGCCGAAATTAAAAGGTAGAGCAGGAAAAAAAGCATCAGAAATAGAAGTTACAAATACATTTGAAGAATTAATAGAAAATAAAATAGGAGGAACACAAAAATTATTAACACCAATTAAATTTAAAACCAAAAATCAAAAAAGATTTTATAAGGCGATAGAATCACAAAAAAACCAAATTATTATGGCTCATGCGTTAGCAGGGGCAGGAAAAACATTCATAGGGTTACAAAAAGGAATTGAATTAATTTACCAAAGAGATTCTGAAATTCAAAAAATGGTAATAATTAATCCAACGGTTGATGTAGGAAATGAAGATAAGCTAGGACACTTACCTGGTGATTTAATGGAAAAAATTGCATATCATAACGAATCTTCACTAGGAATACTTTACAAAAATATCGGAGAAAAAGAAACACAGCGGTTAATTGAATTAGGTAAATTAGAATTTAAAGTATTAAATTTTTTAAGAGGTCTTAATTTTAACAACACATATATTTTTATGGATGAAGCTCAAAATGCTTCACCTGCTCAGCTTAAAACTTTAATTACACGCATTTCAGATGATAGTAAAATGGTAATATGTGGTGATTTATCACAATGTGATAAATATAGAGCAAACGGTGTTCCTGCATATACTAAAAGTGGATTTTATGATATTTGGAAAAGATTAAGTGGATTGGAAGGGGTATATCAGGTTGAGTTTTCTAAAGAAGATTGTGTGAGAAGTGGAATTGTAAAAAGAATATTAGAAAGGTATGAATTAGAAGAAGAAATATTATTAGGAGAAAGTTTTTCACAGCCAGATTTGGAAAATACAAAAGAATTCTTTACATTAGAGGAAAATATATAAATGAAAAAAGTAAAAATTACAACGGAAATAGGGGATGAAACGGTTATTTTATCTCTTAATACAACTTCTACATTAGCTGAAATATTAGAGCATATTACTAAAATTAGAGAGGAAGAAACAATTGAATCCTTAATTGAAAAACAATTATTAACAGAAATACCTAACGGTAATATTTTTGAATCACCTGATAATGGTAAAACAATTTATAAAAGAAAATTAGGTGAATCTAAAAGGGAATTAATATCTAATACAAAGTTTAAAACTGAAACAAGATACGATATGGGTGGCTCATATGATGTTTCAATTTCTAATGAATGGGAATGTGAATATTGTGGTAAAAAAACAATAGATATTGATAATGATTATTTAATAGGGGTAAATCATTTATCTTGCGTTTTGCAAAATGAAAGAGAAAAAAAAGAAAAGGGATAAACCTGATTTAGTTGTTTATTCTGAAGAAAAGGGTTATTACTCAAAAGAACTTACCTACGGTTCAAATGTAGGGGCACCTGCTATTAAGCTAGAAGATGTAAGTGGTTGGAAAAAAACTCAAGCATTGGTAGCTAATAAACAATTTCATAGTAAGTACGAAGAGTTAAGAGAAGAATTTAAAAGATTAGTTGATGAAGTTAGTTGGAATGAATTTGTATATTCATCAATTTATAATTTTCTGCCAGTGATGGGAGAAACTTATTATTTATATGAAAGGGGTGATGGTAATATTTTTTTATCTTTAATAAAACCAACTGAGTGGAAAATGAAATTTTTAGGAGCAACAAAACTAGATTCCACACAAAAATGGATAAAAATATCAAACAAATATTATGAGTTATGATTTAGTTATAATTAATGGAGATTCCTTTTCCGAAGGTAACGGGTTATGTAGACAATTTGAATCATTGCAATCAGAATGTCATAACTATGATTTTTGGTTAGAATTAAAAAAATATTGTGATATTGAAGTTTTTTTAGACCGTTCTTTTTCGTGGGGTACAAAAATTGGAGAACTCCTTAATGTACCCGTTCTTAATATTTCCAAAAGTGGGTCATCTAATAAATCTATCTTAAGAAGATGGTATTACTTATTTAATGTTATACCAACTAAAAATGATGAAAAAATATTTGAATACAAATCAGGAGAAGAGCATTGGTGAAAAAATATTTGAATACAAATCAGGAGAAGAGCATTGGATATTCTTAGACCCGGTGAAAAAAAAATTTAGTGAATATAATAAAATGGATTTTTTTAAATATAAAAATCCATTATGCCTAACTCAATGGAGTAGTTCATATAGAGGAGAAATAGGGTATAGGAGTTTGATACAAATTGTTAATCCATCATTAGGTGATTTTTCTATTTTAAAAAATTGGATGAATGAACATCAGATACCGTTAAATGAAGAAAAGTTTTATACTTTTTTCGAATTCTATAATAATTTAATGAATACCGAATATCTCGCACATTATGAAAACGTTAATCTATTACTTGCGTTCAAAGGATTAATGGATAGTATGAATTTTAAAAGTCATTCTATTTTTCATAGAATGGTTAATACTATGGATTTTAAATATAATAAAATAATTCACAATCTATTACCCTTTGAAAAAACAAAAGAAATAGAGAGTAATACATATAAACTTAAGGATTTAGGTATTGAAAATCTTCATTACAGTTTAGAGGGGCACGAATATTTTGGTGAAAACATTTTAAATCTTATAAAAAATGCCTAAAGGTTTGATGATAAACCCAAATCTTAAAGTTGAAGTAACATATTCCTCTTTAAATTTTAAAGAAATAAAGGATCTACCTCCTCCGCCAACTTTTAAAAATAACGTAATAGTTCTCAGTATAGATAAATATTTAGATAGTATTTTTTTATCGAATATTGTAATTAGCAATATCAATCAACAAATAAAAAATATATTAGGAGATAATTTATCAAAATATAAATTTATATTATCATTAGAAACACAAGAAAATAAAACAACAATTAAAGTATTAGATAATTTAAATAAAATGATTGATAATGTTCAATCAATTGTTACTACTATCAATATCGAAGAAATAAAAAAGGATTCAGTAATTTTTTTAAATAATCCTGTATGGATACATTGTGATTTGAATAACCCCCAATTTTTTGAATTTTGGAAATACATAAAAAGAAATGATTTAGGAACAATCAAAAAAAAGTTTATGTTTCTAAATAATCACTATTCTGATATAAGATTTAATATTCTTAAATTTATTTATAAAAATGGATTTAATAGGTTTGGAAATATTTCCTTTAATGAAATTATGTTTAATCAACACCATATAAATTTAGATGAAGAAAAGTTTTTAAAAGAAGTCAAAACATATGGAATAAAATATCCTAAATTTTATGATACTTTACCAGATACTTCACACATAAATGAAGATCAATTAAAAAGAAAAAAGTTATTAGGAATAAATCATGCTACTGTTCCACCTAATTTTAATTATCGAATATATATGGAATCGTTTTTTGAAATTTTAACTGAAACCCAACCTCATTTGATATTAGAGGGTGTACATATTTCAGAAAAAATTCATAAACCATTGAGGACAGCCTTACCATTTGTATATTATGGAAATCCAAAATTGAAATCCATATTGGAAAATATTGGACTTAGTTTTAATTCTCCTATTTATTTTTTTGGAATGAATGAAAAAGAATTATTTGAGCACTTAAATGAAATAATAAGTAAAGATTTTGAATGGTATCATCGAATACAATATGAATACTTAGATGAATATTTTAATAATATGGATAAATGGAATGAATTTATAAGAGATAATAATAAACAACTTTTAAAATTTATGTATATATGATATATTGGTTTACAGGTCAACCAGGTGCCGGCAAAACAACCTTAGCGAATTTGTTTCAGGCTTACTTTATGGATGAAGCTATTGTAATAGATGGTGATGATATAAGAGCCATTTTTGATAATAAAGATTACTCTGAGGAGGGTAGAAGAAAAAATGTAGAGTTGGCACAAAAAATAGCTAAATTTACTCATCATAAAGGTTATATTGCTATTGTATCTTTAGTATCTCCTTTTAGAGACCAAAGAGAGGAGTTTAAAACCGAAATGGGGGAGAATATCAAAGAACTCTATATCTATACTACGAATATAAGAGGTAGAGAATCATTTCACGTTTCTAACTATGAACCTCCTTTGGATAATTTTATAGATGTAGATACCACCGATGAAGATGAATTTACAACATTTCAAAAATTAAAATCACTAATATGAAAAAATATGCAATGTTTATTGGAAGGTGGCAGACTTGGCACGCCGGACACGAATGGTTAATCCGCCAACAATTGGATAAAGGAAAAGATGTATGGGTAGCAATTAGAGATGTTGCTAAAGATGAGAACAATCCTAAATCGGCACATCAAGTTATGATGGATTTATGCAAAGAACCCTTTTTTGTAGAAAATGCAACTAAAATATTGATAAGTGTAATACCGGATATTGAATCAGTAAACTATGGCAGAGGGGTGGGGTATGAAGTAATTCACCACGCTCCACCTGTAGATGTTGAATTAATAAGTGGTACAAAGATAAGAAATGGATATATGGATTCAAATGGAGATATTATAGAGTATGCCGCTGATTAAGAGACACATAGCTAAAACCATCTCATATCGTATTATCTCAACGCTAATAGGTTTTCTAATAATGTGGTTAGTAAGCGGTTCAATAAAAATTGGAGCGGCATTTGGGGTAGTAGAATTGATTTACAAGCCTATTCAATATTATTTACACGAAAGAATTTGGTATAAATGGATTAAATTTGGTTTAAAAAAAGAAGATAAAACTAAAAATATACGAAAAAAATAAATTGCGTATCTAAAATATCCTTTAATTTTATGTATTAGTAGAGTAAAAATAGGTATGTAATATAGTAGATGAAAAATAAATCAACTCTTAAATAAAAGAAAAAAACACAATATTTATAGAAAAGCATAGATAATTTATTATGAAAGGCATACTTTTTTCATCAGATTTTGTATTAGATAGTAATGGTAATGAGAGGTTACTTGAAATCAATACAGATACCTCGTTTCTAGACTCTGTTTTAG
>Ga0194116_10006048_pt1 | contig 13052 bp, 11 predicted proteins | sample TA2MahsurfametaG_4_FD_148617 | JGI IMG/M metagenome (GOLD analysis project Ga0194116, IMG submission 148617) | Freshwater microbial communities from Lake Tanganyika, Tanzania - TA2015008 Mahale S9 surface | ecosystem: Environmental > Aquatic > Freshwater > Lake | place: Tanzania: Lake... | reverse complement strand
TATGGATTGTTCATTCCAAAACATTGCCAAAAGATATTCTCTGACATTGTGGGACAAGTTATTTGTGCAAACAGTTAATCCACATCTTGTTACCTCAATACAAAGGAACTATGAATTAAGAATGGTCCACAAGAACTATGAAGTCCAGATGGCATGGGTAAAATTCTAAAGAGTATATGATTTATTAACTACCAATGGTATACAAGACAAAAGGACCAAAACCCCCATTGCCTAACAAGGGTGACAAGTTCAATTCCTGGACCTGCATTGATGGAATTCCAATATGGGACGAGGACAGAAGAAGGTGGTATTTCTGGTTTAAGTGTCAATGTGAATACAGAAAATTAGAAAGGCATAATGGGGACATAGTCAAAGGAAAGTCAAAGCAATGTAGTGAATGCTCAAAGGGTGGAAATTTAGTGGGAAGAAATTTTGGTAGATGGAAGGTAATAAAATATGAAGGAATAAACTCTCGTGGAGAAAGAAGTTGGCAGTGCCAATGTAGTTGCAGGTTCAAGACACTATCTGTCATTGGCACTGGCACATTAATATCAGGAAACTCTTCAGGATGTAAAAGGTGTAATCCAGGAACAAAATTAGGTTCAGAATCTATGAAAGATAAATCCAGGGTTGAATCAGAATCCAGGAGGGAACTTCTTAGAGGTAAAGTTCCTGATGAATGGTTTGACTTGCCAAGGACTAGATCAGAGGCAAAAGAAAGTGATCAAACTCTTTATTTCCCAGGACAATGTATTAATGGTCACATAGTCCTGCATCATATAAGTTATGGGTGTCCTACTTGCAGCAGAGAATCAAGAATCAAATGGGAGTTGGAGAATCCAGAAAGATTAAAAGAAATTACCTCCAATAAGAGGAAGAAAATTAGTGAGGATCCAGTCAAGAGATTAATAGGATCCTTGAGGACTAGAACTGCTGCAGCATTCAGCAGAATTGAAACTATTAAAGATGCAACTACAATGGAGATTGTTGGATGCTCAAGAATTGAGTTAAAAGAATGGATTGAAAGACAGTTTTACACGAATCCAGATAATGGCATTGAAATGTCTTGGGAGAATTTTGGGAAAGTAAGTTCAGACAATAATACCTGGAATGTAGACCACAAAATTCCACTGGCATCTGCTGGAACAGATTGGAAAAAGATTATGGAACTAACTCACTATACTAATTTACAACCAATGTGGGCAATGGAAAATATTAAAAAGGGTTCAAACATTGATGGAGTAAGACACGGTAAAAAACCTGGACCAAAAACTAGTCAGAATATATAAGGTAAACTTCAGGCAAAAAATATTGGGGATTTTTTTGCAGGCAATGGACAATTTTATAGATTTAGAATTCAAGGAATCCTAAATCAATGAATCATCAATCACATCTGTTATTGAATGTAACCACTGTTTGAAAGTCATCAACTTACCTGAGTTATACAGAATCCTAACTTTCATCAATGCCTTACTAATATCTTCATCTATCAGAATCTGATTCCTTTCAAAGATTGGTTTTCCATTTCTGGTGGGAACTTTTGACTGTGACTTCAATCTGTTCCTGGATGCCAGTGACCTTCTTCTTTGAATGGACTTTTGGATTTGGTCTGACTGTCTGAACTGTTCATCCTCATCAGGTTCGTCCCTAAGTTTGAAATGACCTTTAAACGTCTTGTAGAAACCTGGACTTCTTCTGACAACCTCCAAGATCGTGTCAATCTTATCTTTTCCTGTTTTCATATGCTTTATCTATTAGTGAATCCAGTAACTTTTGAAAATCACGTGGTTGCAGAAAACTCCTACCAGTCAGAACCTGCAACTTGAGTTCCTTATCTTCTGAACTTTCATAATTATATCTTTTAGTCTTCATCATCAGTAGACCAACTGCCTTTGAATTTCTCTTCTTACTAGCTCCTTGTGGAGTTGAGAAAAATTGTATCCATAATATTCCATCAATTTATGTTCCATCTCTAATACCTTCTTTTCTCCTTTGGCATAAGAGATTGTCTTTGTTATTTGTTTGTAGTCGCTACTGGATGGAAAAATCATTAGTTCCTATGAATACCTATGTCATCTATTTAGTTGATTTACTTATGAGTTTTTTCTACAATGCAATCTCAGAACCATATTAAAAATAATATTTAAATTACCTATACTCCTATCTTTATCCTTAACAGAGTGATTCTATTTCCAATTATTCATTCTGTCAATCCTTTACTCTTTGCCATAAGTATCCTAAAGTAACCTTGAGTTCCTCGAGAGCTCATCAAACCCAAAATTTATCATCTACAGTATTATCTATACAAGTTTAGATTTTATTGAGATAGATATGTTATGAAACATAAACATTTAGGAGTAGTCAATTATGGCATTCAAATTAGAAGTATCTGATATGGCATCTATTGCATCTGAGTATGCAAGTCAATTAGGAGGAGTATTTAAAAGGAATATGAATGGATATCCTGCTTTTGTGAATTGCAAGTGTCCAAAGTGTGGGGAGAATATTGCTGCATTGTATGCAAGTAGGAATTCAGACAACTGGATTTTGGGTTGTCCCAGTGACAAATGCAAATACAGCAAGTCCTTGTATCATTCGATCCTGGAATCTGGAATCCATCACCTGAAGGAACAGTTACACGATCTATACAACAAAAAAAGAGATGAGAATTATGTTTGGTGGTATGAACGTAAATATGGATGGAAACCAATCAAATCCAGGAACTGCAGGACTCACCACAAAGTGGAGAACCAATCAAAATCATCAAGTAAGGATGGTTCTGTAGGTGGTCCTGGATAAAAGACCATTCCCATCAGCGATGAAGTGACTACTGGACCATACAGAGGTCATCTGGATGGTTACTGTCATAGACCTGCCTTGAGTTTCAGGTCTATCCCATATCCCTAATCCAAATCAAAGGTCAGAAACTCACTGTCCTCAAGTTGACTTTTTTCTAATCCAGATATATCATTAAGAGTACAGTCATGATTGAAAAAATCATTGTGAAATTAAAATGGTTGGTACAAATCACTTCAATCAGTCTTTCTATTATTGCTTTAATTAATAATCCTGTTTTTGGAAGATCACCTTGCCCTGATGCTGAACTTGATTTCGAGAGATTGCATGACCCATTTGAACTTGATGAGTTATGGGGAGAAAAATGGAAAGGTCGTGGTGTTCCTACAAGTTATTATCTCTGGATTATTCCAGTTAAAAATACACAAGGCATAAATTTCGAAAAGACATTAAAAAGTCTAATATTGGTCAAGAAATATCATCAGACTACTGATCCTAACCTTTCGTGCCAGGCTTATCCTGACGAAACAAAGATGAGCAGGGAACTATTCAATTGCATTAGCAAATCAGGATTAAAATACACTTTTGATGATGACTATGGCAATGAACGCTACATAATTGATTCCAATGGCAATAAGATAAAAACAAAATTTAAAAGTGCTGAATATTCGAGTCTTGGATCTTATCCAGATTGCAGGAGTAAATATCTTTTTGAATTTCAATTAAAACCTATGTTTCTTGATGATGGTTACGGGAATGCTATAAGAATGCCATACTTGATGCTTTATGAAGTACATACATTTAACATGAGAGTAATGCCTAAGAATACAATCACAATTCCCAAGTTTTAATTCATTCCCAAATATATTCTGTACCTCTACATTGACCACTTATTCTTGTTGTTATTGGCACTTGACTTGAATGTTGAGTGTCTGTTACTATTCCATTAGAGTCAACTTCAGATCTAGTGTAATATCTTGTTTGATATTGAGTGTAATCAAGTGATATCAGTTCTGATAGATTTCTAGATGACCTAACTTTTCTGTTGGGACTTGATTGAACATAACCATTCTCTAGGCACTTGTTCCAAATAGAATTAATTTGATCTTGGTTGCAATCAGAGCAAAGAACATTGTTTAATACTTTAGATACATTTGAGGGGGGACTGAGTGACTGATTCTCTTTGTTTTCTTGGTTATCTAATCTCAATCTATCATTTACATATGACCTACATGAGGTCAATAGTAAGATGATCATTAGGATTCCTGAGATTTTAAAGTTTAATTGTTGATTCATCTTGAGATGATTCAATCAATCCTTTAATCTAGGTCAAAGGTCAGAAACTCACTGTCCTCAAGTTGATTTCTCTTCACATTCACCAACTGATTTGTCATCTTTCTGATGTTGTGATTCTTGTAGTGCATTTCCATTGTTTTGATGGTATGACCCACAAGGTCTGCAACTACAGTAACTGGAACACCCATCTCAAGGCGTTTGTTAATAAAGAATGCTCTACAGGAATGAAAAGTGTAGTTCTTATCAAATTCAATACCTTTGTCTTCTTGAAACTCCTTCTTGCATTCATACCAGAGTTTTCTGAAGAATGTATCTGTTAATGGTTCCCCAACAAAATGGTCTGCACGCGAATGAACTGTGCCAATGTTTCTGAACACATACTCTGACTTCTTGGGAACTGTTCCCTCAGCATTCTTGTAGATCGTGCTGATTTGTCTGAAATAAATGCCAGCAGGGCAAATTACCAACCTTCTTCCTGTTTTGGTATCTGGACTCACACTGATTTCTGCAATGACTCTTTCTCTTTTTTTACCTTTGCTATCAACCTCAAATCTCTTCTTTAGAATCACATCAGACCATTTCAACTTAAGAGCTTCAGAGGTTCTGAGACCTGAGTTCACCAAAACTTTCAAAAAACAAGCAAAGACCTCCCTGTAGAACAGATTTTTCTTGGGTTGTCCTTTGAGGTTGTGAGTCCTCTTAACCCAAGACCTCAGATACATAACCATCTGTTGCCAGTCATCTTCGTCCCAAGATGGATTGCTTTCAATATTCTTCCTGTAGTCATATTTGATGAATGGATATTCAATATTTTGAACAAAGAACTGTTTCTTCCTGCACCAATCAAAATATCCTTTGAATGATGAAAGTTCAGTGTTGATAGTTTGGTCAGTTGGTGGGTCAGGATTATTTTTGTGATACTTCTTGTCCCAGTTCTTAGTTCTTCTCCATTTGACATACTCATCCAACAGATTTGGTGGAATATCACTTGGTCTTGAATATGGTTGCAAAAACTGCTCTAATTTTTTTAGTGATGTTTTCTTGGTTTGAAGAGTATGATTTCTAATCTGCTTTGTTTCAAACAAATCTTGTAGGTAATTCAAATACTGTTCAAGTGACTCCTGTGTGGTTGGTTCAAATGGACTTCCTCCTAACTCGATCTGATTCTGCAAGGTTCTCCATTTTTCCAAGCAGCGTGCAGTTGCAACATTTAAATCATCAGTTCTAAGGGATAAAACCTTGTATTTTCTGTCACCACAATACATTCTCATATACCAAACATCATTCTTCATTTGCTGATGTTTGAATATTATGAGTTTTGAACCCATTATTTCTACTTTGTCTTTATAGAAATTTTTCTTGTTGTAACTATTTGATGATTCAAGTTTCTGCTGGTGCTTTAGATATTGCTTGATTACTTCAAGTTGTTCAGTTGTTGGATTGGGGGGCAGGTCCAAGATTGAGACAGGTTGAGACCTGTGGGTTGCTTAGATGCAAGGAATGTTACAAGGGTTTGTCAAGAGCAGTTGCTGCAGTGTGTTTGCTCCCCTGCACAATGCCAGAGTCAAAGAATGCCATTCTGCTTCTTATTGAGAAATCCTTAGCAGCACTGACTTCTTATTGAGAACAGCACCAGAGGCAATGTTGTGGCATTGCAACATTTGGTGGGTCTCAGGGTCAAGAGTCCAGTGGTGGTGGAAGGAGTTGCTGGAAGGTTGCAAGGATTGTGACCAAGACCACTGAGAACAGGTAGGGGTCCACAGGGGTGGATTCCACTACAGAGCAGGTGCATATACAGGACTACTCATCTACAGTCAAATCAGGTTGTTATATTTCTCAACAAAAACCATCAGGTTGACCACTGGATGGACCTGGAAAGACAGATTGCTGATGAATACTGGATTTCTTACTTGGTCTTTTTCCTAATATATCAAGTATGATGGTGGTCCAGTGGCACCACAGATGGAATCCCTTGTGGAACTGGACCAACAACTCCTGCAGGTCTTCCTGTGATGTGCAAATCCAATAGAAGCGGGCAGAGTGCCACCATCAACCAAAGTCAACTGGAACTGTTCTGCAGCAATCTCCCAGAGAAATATTCTCTTCTTGCAGAATTGATGTATTTCAGTGCTGGACGTGTGTCAGAAATCAGGACCATCAAAGTCAGGAATCTAAATTTCTCAGATGGAATACTGACCCTGGAAAAGTCCACCACCAAGACAAAGACCACAAGACAAGTGCCAATACATCCAAATACCTTGCATCACTTGAAGAGTTGGGTCATTCAGAATGAACTCAAGGATTCTGACTTTGTGTTCTTCACTGACAGTAAGAATACAAAGTTCAAGGCAGGAGAAAAAGCAATTTCAACTCAAAGTGTGGACCAGTTCTTCAGAACTGCATTTGACTGGGTAGGAGTCAAGGGTGGTTCAACTCATTCCTTGAGAAGGTCAAGGTTGACCCACTTACTTAAAAAAGGATGGGATTTAAGAGAAATAATGATTATTAGTGGTCACAAAACACTTGCTGCACTTCAACAATATCTACACGTGGACCAGTCAGAAACATTCCTCAAATACAAAACTCTGTTTGAAGAAGAAATGAATTAAACCTAAAGAAGACATCACATGATTGCAGGTCTTCTTCTCAGTAGCTACTTTGAAGGATATGCAGGATCGTGATGAGAATTGAGTCAGTCCCAGTAAAAGAAATCAAAGTCAGGTTCAGACTCCGCAATCCATCAGAAGGGAAAGTCCTTGAGATTGCGGAATCAATCAATCAGATTGACTTAATTAATCCTGTGACAATTGATTCAGAGAAGAATCTCATAGCAGGATTCCATAGGCTACTGGCATTCAAACACCTGGATAGGAAGGAAATTCCGTGTATTGTAAGAGAACCTGACCCCAGATTTGCGGAACTTGTAGAGATAGATGAAAATCTGATGGTAAATCAATTGAGTCCCTTGGAATGCGGTCAACACATTCTGAAAAGGGAAGAACTTCTAAGTCAACTGGGACTCTTATATGAACGTGGGGACAACAGATTCACAATCAAAGAAGAAAAACTCAGTGTTGAAGACCTTGCAGAATCAATTGGTCACAGTAGACGTTCTTACTGTATGAGAAAACAGATTGCATCCAATCTCCATCCAGAGGTTCAGGACCTCTTGGTTGGAACAGAATTTGACATTCTGACTGAACTGGTGAAACTTAGTTCAGAGGAAGACCATATCCAGTTGAAGGTATGCAACCTTCTAATCACAGGCAAATGCACAAACTGGAAGACAGCGTTCTATGAAGCAAAATATGATGACTTCAAATTGAACAGATTCAAGACAGATCGAGTTCCATTCAACATTGAAGAAAGATATGGAACGTTCCCACAATCCATTATGAGGTTCAAGAAGGTAGATGATGAACTCAGCAAGGTGGTCAGACTGGTCAACAATAATGACCACCTGAGAGTCCAGAAAGGTGAACTGAACTTTGGGGAGACAGTCATCAAGTTGCATCAGATGAATCCTCAACAAGCTCTTTTCAGTTTGGATTACTACACACGTGAAGGAGACCTAATACTTGACCCATTTCAAGGAAGAGGAACCACTGCAATCACATCGCTCCATCTGAACAGAAGGTTCATTGGGTTTGAAATCAACAAATTAGCATTGGATAGAACATCAGAAGTCATCAGAAAGAATATGGATGTTCCAGAAGACCAATGGAAAATCTATGAAGGATGTGGTTGTGCAATGCAAGAACTTGAGAATCAGTCAGAGTGCATTGATGCTGTGTTCACAAGTCCTCCCTACTACCTGAAGGCAGAACCATATTCAAAGGACCCTAGAGACCTTTGTAATATGACTGTTGAGGAGTTTGACCAGAAGATAGATAAACTCTTTAGGAACCTTTCCAGGGTCATCAAGACCAGTAACTTCAAAAAGCGCAAGTTCTATCCCATCATCATCACTGTTGGAACTGCAAGAAATGGTGCCAATGGAATATTGGATATGGATTGTTCATTCCAAAACATTGCCAAAAGATATTCTCTGACATTGTGGGACAAATTATTTGTGCAAACAGTTAATCCACATCTTGTGACATCAATTCAAAGAAACTATGAACTAAGAATGGTTCACAAAAACTATGAAGTTCAAATGGTATGGATGAAGATTGATTAACAAGAATTCCATCCTATCGACCAATAGACCATTAGAAATATAGATTAGAATTTTGAATGATATTGTATGAATGCTGAAAAAATCTCAATGATAGTTGGAGGAGGATTTGCATTGTATGGATTAGTATTTTTTCTATCTGGAGGAGGGGTTAGCAAAGATTGCACTTCATTGGCGAATAAAGTACTGTCATCTTCATCAAATCAAGCAGCAAAGGATGGAGGTCAACTAACATCATTTAGCAATCTTAGAGAAGTGTCAAATGGAGATGGCAAAATCATATGCCAAGGATATTTTGAAGGGAATGGAGTATACAGGTCAGATAATTACACTATCAGTGAAGACAGAAGTGGAGTTTATTGGCAGACCCCTGGAAGGATTGAGTATACTGAGGAGATACATATTCCTCAGCAACAAGTTCAGATTGAATTTCAGGAACAATAAATTGATTGCTATGAATAATATAACAAAGCAAAATCCAGTAATTTTATTGTTAATACTGATATTTTGTTCATTCCCTTTAAAGTCCATAGCCCAGATGGACAAACAATATAATCAACAGGAATACAGAAACAAATTGCAGAATGATTTTTGCAATTATGCCTTCAATAATTATCAATTTATACGTGTTGATAAATTTGCTGGAGACCCTCCTTTCTGGGCTGCAAACGAACGTTCTTCTAGAACTTATATTGATAGAAAGTCACAAGTATGGACAATGTATTTTGGAGGTAAGAATTGCAGATATGAAGGTTTACTCAATAAAGAAACTAGGGTAGGTGGTTGCTGGGTAATGTTTAAGATTGAAGGAGCGCTTTTATACAAATATTATGATTGCAGCAACTATAGGAATAGAGTAAACAAGAATTATTGGTCCTATAATAAACAAAATCTGTCAATTGGGGAGGATGGAATGTGGAGGATAAAATAAAGTCAATTAAATGAATTTAGGGTACATACTTTTATAGATTGAGAATTCAAGGAATCCTAAATCAATGAATCATCAATCACATCTGTTATTGAATGCAACCACTGTTTGAAAGTCATCAACTTTCCTGAGTTATACAGAATCCTAATTTGCATCAATGCCCTGCTAATATCTTCATCTATGACAATCTGATTCCTTTCAAAGATTGGTTTTCCATTTCTGGTGGGAACTTTTGACTGTGACTTCAATCTGTTCCTGGATGCCAGTGACCTTCTTCTTTGAATGGACTTTTGGATTTGGTCAGACTGTCTGAACTGTTCTTCCTCATCAGGTTCGTCCCTAAGTTTGTAATGACCAGAAAAGGTCTTGTAGAAACTTGGACTTCTTCTGACAACCTCCAAGATCGTGGCAATCTTATCTTTTCCTGTTTTCATATGCTTTATCTATTAGTGAATCAAGTAACTGTTGAACATCTCGCGGTTGGAGGAAACTTCTACCAGTCAGAACCTGCAACTTGAGTTCCTTATCTTCTGAACATTCAAAATTAAATCTTTTGGTCTTCATCATCAGTAGACCAACTGTCTTTGAATTTCTCTTCTCACTAGCTCCTTGTGGAGTTGAGAAAAGTTGTATCCATAATATTCCATCAATTTATGTTCCATCTCCAATACCTTCTTTTCACCTTTTGCATAGGAGATTGTCTTTGTTATTTGTTTGTAGTCGTTACTGGATGGAAAACTCATTAGTTTCTATGAATACCTATGTCATCTATTTAGTTGATTTACTTATGAATTCTTTCTACAATGCGATCTTGGAACCATATTAAAAACATCATTTAAATTACCTACACTCCTATCTTTATCCTTAACAGAGTGATTCTATTTCCAATTATTAATTCTGTCAATCCTTTACTTTTTGCCATAAGTATCCTAAAGTAACCTTGAGTTCCTCAAGATCTCATTTAGATCGTGCTGAAAACCCAAAATTTATCATCTACAGTATTATCTATACAAGTTTAGATTTTATTGAGATAGATATGTTATGAAACATAAACATTTAGGAGTAGTCAATTATGGCATTCAAATTAGAAGTATCTGATATGGCATCTATTGCATCTGAGTATGCAAGTCAATTAGGAGGAGTATTTAAAAGGAATATGAATGGATATCCTGCTTTTGTGAATTGCAAGTGTCCAAAGTGTGGGGAGAATATTGCTGCATTGTATGCAAGTAGGAATTCAGACAACTGGATTTTGGGTTGTCCCAGTGACAAATGCAAATACAGCAAGTCCTTGTATCATTCGATCCTGGAATCTGGAATCCATCACCTGAAGGAACAGTTACACGATCTATACAACAAAAAAAGAGATGAGAATTATGTTTGGTGGTATGAACGTAAATATGGATGGAAACCAATCAAATCCAGGAACTGCAGGACTCACCACAAAGTGGAGAACCAATCAAAATCATCAAGTAAGGATGGTTCTGTAGGTGGTCCTGGATAAAAGACCATTCCCATCAGCGATGAAGTGACTACTGGACCATACAGAGGTCATCTGGATGGTTACTGTCATAGACCTGCCTTGAGTTTCAGGTCTATCCCATATCCCTAATCCAAATCAAAGGTCAGAAACTCACTGTCCTCAAGTTGACTTTTTTCTAATCCAGATATATCATTAAGAGTACAGTCATGATTGAAAAAATCATTGTGAAATTAAAATGGTTGGTACAAATCACTTCAATCAGTCTTTCTATTATTGCTTTAATTAATAATCCTGTTTTTGGAAGATCACCTTGCCCTGATGCTGAACTTGATTTCGAGAGATTGCATGACCCATTTGAACTTGATGAGTTATGGGGAGAAAAATGGAAAGGTCGTGGTGTTCCTACAAGTTATTATCTCTGGATTATTCCAGTTAAAAATACACAAGGCATAAATTTCGAAAAGACATTAAAAAGTCTAATATTGGTCAAGAAATATCATCAGACTACTGATCCTAACCTTTCGTGCCAGGCTTATCCTGACGAAACAAAGATGAGCAGGGAACTATTCAATTGCATTAGCAAATCAGGATTAAAATACACTTTTGATGATGACTATGGCAATGAACGCTACATAATTGATTCCAATGGCAATAAGATAAAAACAAAATTTAAAAGTGCTGAATATTCGAGTCTTGGATCTTATCCAGATTGCAGGAGTAAATATCTTTTTGAATTTCAATTAAAACCTATGTTTCTTGATGATGGTTACGGGAATGCTATAAGAATGCCATACTTGATGCTTTATGAAGTACATACATTTAACATGAGAGTAATGCCTAAGAATACAATCACAATTCCCAAGTTTTAATTCATTCCCAAATATATTCTGTACCTCTACATTGACCACTTATTCTTGTTGTTATTGGCACTTGACTTGAATGTTGAGTGTCTGTTACTATTCCATTAGAGTCAACTTCAGATCTAGTGTAATATCTTGTTTGATATTGAGTGTAATCAAGTGATATCAGTTCTGATAGATTTCTAGATGACCTAACTTTTCTGTTGGGACTTGATTGAACATAACCATTCTCTAGGCACTTGTTCCAAATAGAATTAATTTGATCTTGGTTGCAATCAGAGCAAAGAACATTGTTTAATACTTTAGATACATTTGAGGGGGGACTGAGTGACTGATTCTCTTTGTTTTCTTGGTTATCTAATCTCAATCTATCATTTACATATGACCTACATGAGGTCAATAGTAAGATGATCATTAGGATTCCTGAGATTTTAAAGTTTAATTGTTGATTCATCTTGAGATGATTCAATCAATCCTTTAATCTAGGTCAAAGGTCAGAAACTCACTGTCCTCAAGTTGATTTCTCTTCACATTCACCAACTGATTTGTCATCTTTCTGATGTTGTGATTCTTGTAGTGCATTTCCATTGTTTTGATGGTATGACCCACAAGGTCTGCAACTACAGTAACTGGAACACCCATCTCAAGGCGTTTGTTAATAAAGAATGCTCTACAGGAATGAAAAGTGTAGTTCTTATCAAATTCAATACCTTTGTCTTCTTGAAACTCCTTCTTGCATTCATACCAGAGTTTTCTGAAGAATGTATCTGTTAATGGTTCCCCAACAAAATGGTCTGCACGCGAATGAACTGTGCCAATGTTTCTGAACACATACTCTGACTTCTTGGGAACTGTTCCCTCAGCATTCTTGTAGATCGTGCTGATTTGTCTGAAATAAATGCCAGCAGGGCAAATTACCAACCTTCTTCCTGTTTTGGTATCTGGACTCACACTGATTTCTGCAATGACTCTTTCTCTTTTTTTACCTTTGCTATCAACCTCAAATCTCTTCTTTAGAATCACATCAGACCATTTCAACTTAAGAGCTTCAGAGGTTCTGAGACCTGAGTTCACCAAAACTTTCAAAAAACAAGCAAAGACCTCCCTGTAGAACAGATTTTTCTTGGGTTGTCCTTTGAGGTTGTGAGTCCTCTTAACCCAAGACCTCAGATACATAACCATCTGTTGCCAGTCATCTTCGTCCCAAGATGGATTGCTTTCAATATTCTTCCTGTAGTCATATTTGATGAATGGATATTCAATATTTTGAACAAAGAACTGTTTCTTCCTGCACCAATCAAAATATCCTTTGAATGATGAAAGTTCAGTGTTGATAGTTTGGTCAGTTGGTGGGTCAGGATTATTTTTGTGATACTTCTTGTCCCAGTTCTTAGTTCTTCTCCATTTGACATACTCATCCAACAGATTTGGTGGAATATCACTTGGTCTTGAATATGGTTGCAAAAACTGCTCTAATTTTTTTAGTGATGTTTTCTTGGTTTGAAGAGTATG
>Ga0194116_10006040_pt1 | contig 13064 bp, 6 predicted proteins | sample TA2MahsurfametaG_4_FD_148617 | JGI IMG/M metagenome (GOLD analysis project Ga0194116, IMG submission 148617) | Freshwater microbial communities from Lake Tanganyika, Tanzania - TA2015008 Mahale S9 surface | ecosystem: Environmental > Aquatic > Freshwater > Lake | place: Tanzania: Lake Tanganyika... | reverse complement strand
ATCCCCAATCCCCAATCCCCAAAATAATAATAATTTTTTTAACCGGTAAATCGCATTTCGGAAAAATTATAAAATAAAGTATTAATAATCGATACAATTAAATTATATTTTGAAAACAGCAAATATTTTTAAAGAAAATTTAAAAAATCATGAAAAATTAAATAAAATAAAAGAAAATGGAATCGATTCAAAAGCCAATTCAAATTCAGAACCCAATAGAACAAAAACCTGGAATTTTTAATAAAGTATTTTCAATTTTCGGTTTCGGAGAAACAAAACAGAATAAATCTAATGATCAAGTTCCTATAGCAAATGACAGAACAATGTGGGTTCCTGATGAGAAAGCGCAAACATGCTATAATTGTAAAAAAGAATTTTCAGCTATATTTCTGCGTAAACATCATTGTCGTATTTGTGGAAATGTTTTTTGTAAAGAATGTAGCAGCAAAACTGTAGAAGGAAAATATTGGGGATCCAAAAAGGAAATAAAAGTCTGTGATTATTGTTTTAGAATGTATCAAAAATTAGACGAAACTCTAATAGAGACGACAATTGATAACCCAAATAATTTAATGGATGAAATAAGTTCGATTAATGACAATATGAAAAACTTCAAACGTGAAACGAAATTAAGTGAATATTGCAAATTTGCCAAAAGGGATTTTGAAGAATGTATAAAATTTTTGCAAATGGAAAAAAAATTAGAAGAACCGATAAAATTGAATTTAGAAAATTATTTCGATTTTTTACTCAAGCAAATTATAGATAAAGTATTCAAAAATGAAGGTATAAATGAAAAATGGGTTGATAAAATATTTGAAATTACAAAAAAAGCAATTCATCAAGTCAACCCTTCCTTCCGAGACTTGAAAGATTTTTTAAATATCAATGAATATATGAAGATTAAAACTATCTGCCACAAAGACAATTCTCTTTGTAAAGTAATCGACGGCTTCGCTTTTCAAAAAAACGTATGTAGTAAAAACATGAATACAAGTATTGAAAATCCAAAAATACTTCTGCTTGATTGTGGACTTGATTATTATAGAAATAATGACATTACAAATTTTGAGAATTCTAAATTACAAGAGCCAGCTTATTTTAATATAATAATGAAAAAGATAGAATTAGTTGAACCAAATGTGATCTTGGTTAATAAAAACATTTCAAGAAAAATTCAAGAATATTTATCCCATGCAAATAAAGTGTCTTTAGTTATCAATGTTAAGTCATCTTCATTAAAAAAAATAGCTCGATGTACGAAAACTTATGTTCTTCCATCCACAGATTTAATTGATAAACAAACAATTTTAGGTACATGTAAAAAATTTAGAGTTGAAAAAATAAAATTTTTACAATCTAATAATAATAACTCAAATAACAATCACATTCCTAAAGTTCTTGGTAATAATTCAATCCGAAATAATAACACTGAACAAAGGGGAGAGGATTTTAACAAAATCAAAAGTGAAATTTTAAATAATCCTCCTAATTTTATTTTTGATAATTTAAATAATGGGAATAATAATTTTTTAACAAATAAGAAAAATGTTGACATTTTTAATTTTCAAAACATGTATGGAAAGAATCAATTATTAGAACAATTGTCTATAAACCAATCGAAAATAAATAATTATGATAATTTGAAATCAAATGAATATAATTTAATGATTTTCGAGGGTTGTGATAATTTATTATTTTGTACTATAATTCTTTATGGTCCTGATAAAAGCGAGCTTAAAAAATTGAAAAAATCATTAAGAACAATTTTACTTACAGCAAGAGATTTATTTTTACAGCAGCATTTATTATATTTTTTCTACGCTGATATACGAAATATAAATGAAGCATTTCATTATGCAAATAACTCAATGGTAAATGAAAATTTAATTCAAAACAATTTGAATTCTATAAATAATAATCATACAATCATTGATTTATCTCTTAATTCAAGTCAGTCTTCAATGCCTTCTCATGCTAAAGAAAGTCTTAATAATTTACAAAATAATAATAATAATTTAAATCAGAACTATAATAATGCCTCTAATTTCATAAATAACAATGCAAATCCTAGATCAGTTTTACAAGCTAGCTATATCTCCACTCAATATGATTTGAACAACAATGTAAATTTAACAAACATATTTTGCTGTTTAGGTAAATTGGAAATTGAATATATGCAGTTAGTTAAAGACTTTTTTTTTGGATTTGATAGGACTCTTTTGGAAGATAAATCTAAGCTGTCAGTTGTAAGGTTGATTATTACACAAGGAACATATAATAATTCAAATTCTGCTATTAATGATAAATGCAATGGGATCAACAATAATAATCCTCAAATTTTTGTGGAACCAAATCTCTTTATAGAAAACAACATAATTAATAATAATTATTATAATTATTCAAATGAAAACAAACAATTAGTAAAATTGAATAATCCAAATAATGAATTACCTGAAAAAGAGATTTTAGAATCCATAAATTCTATATGTGATGAACCTGAAGAATTAGATTTAGAATATTATTCTAAAGACTATGACTATGATAAACCACTTGGGAAACTAATTTTAGATCTTTGCGCTGAAAGTGATTGCAAATGTGAAAATTGTAAAAAGCCTAAATCGAGTCATTTTTATTATATCTATAAAAAAACCGGTAGGTTGAAAATTCAACTTGGACAAAATCAAGATGATTTTGCTGAGAAAATTATGGAATCTATTAATAGAGAAACAACTGACTTTAATAAAATTAATAATTACTGTAAAAATGATAAAGAAAAAAGCATTTATTTAAACTCAAATAGTAATTATAATATAGATATTTATTCTTACGGTGTTTGCAAAATTTGTAAAAAAGTTGTAACACCTCTAATTAAATTAACAAGAGAGGTTTTTAACTTTTCTGTTGCAAAGTTCTTCAAATTCATACTTTTCAACCACGAAATTAAAAACAGATCTGATGTTAGAAGCAAATTTAATTTAAAAAATCATTATATCGCAGAAAACAATTGTTCTCACTTTTTAAATAAAGATATTGATAGAGTTTTCATTTCAAAACTAGGAACTATAAAATTCACTTATGAATTAACTCCTCTCTACATTATCGAAACATCGCCTATCCATGAATTGAAAAATAAAAAACACTATACCGATATTTTAGAAGAATATTTAATCGACAGCAAAAAAAAAAGTTTGGAGCTGATCGAAATACTTAAAAACAATTTCCTTCAATTTATTGAAGAGCTGAATTCTGATTTTTACAAAACAGTAATTTCACTTAATATGCTAGGCATCAGTTGCATAATGAATGCAAGTGCCAATATCTCTAATAGCAGCCAATTAAACAATCAAATTTCAATGAATATAAATAGCAATAATAATTACAATTTGATCAATAATGAAAAGAAAGAAATAAAAGATTTTGCTGAAAAAACTCTAAAAATTTGTCAGAAATATTACAATAATTTACTCGACATTAATTTATTCATTGAATTGGTTTATGTTCCATTGAAATTTAAAAATTATTTAAAATCAGTTTCGATTGTGAAGAAAATATTTTTTAGGATTGTTCAGATAAAAATAATACAAGATAAATGTAGGATGATGATTATAAGAATAAGAAGATTTATAATAAATTATTTAGATGGAAAAATTAAAAAAGTCAATTTTTCTGCTATAAATAATATAGCAAACAATACTAATATTATTAATACTAACTTAATAAACAAAGATGAACCTATCGACAACAATTTAGGAACAATGTCTCCAGAACATAAATCCATTTTTTCATCAGGAATAAAAGAAAACAATAATTTAAATAAAGATAATTATTTACAACTCAATCCAAATTTAGTTCAAAATTTAAACAATACATATAATAATACCACTTTAAATCTAAACTCGGAAAATAATACTTTTATTTCAACAACACCAAATATTTTATTAAAAGCAGATAATATTCCAGTAAATCAAATAATAGGAGATTGTAAAAGCCAAATTAATGAATTAAATGTTCAAAAATCCCTTCTTACTAATTTCGAAGATAATTTAATAACATTTATTAACAATAATAATAATGATTTATCAAAAACATCAAATTTACTCACTGGTTGTTTAAATAACTTCCCCAATACAAGCAATCCAATTAAACCTTCAAATAATTTAAAGGAAAACATATCAATTATAGAAAATTCTGTAAATCCCGAAACAAGTTCAACAATTCCAATTATAGATGATGATAATGTAAGTAAAATCCATAAACCTTTTAATTTTATAAATATTGAAACGAATGATTCTTACAAATCAATATTGAGAAGCATTGCGTTCTTTGATGAAACAAACCACAAATCATTTTCTACTGATATTTCTTTTAATGATATTGCCTCAATAATATCTTATACTTTGACTTCAGATAGATATCGAGAATGCATTTCACCTTCAAATAGACTCAAGTTACTTGATATTAAGTGTAAAAGGCATAAAAAAAATAAAGAAGCAAAAGATGGATGTATTCAATCAAATCCAAATGGACCCATATATAATCGTATTAATAATATCTCAGATAATATAGAAAAAAATGAAAATAAATATGGATTCTCATTTTTAACTTCTCAAGATATGGAGATATATGATACTTCTCTTTTATTTGATCAAAATAAAAATAATTATTCTTATCAGAATTTAGAAAAAACTAAAATTTATCAGCAGTTGGAAACCGAACTTTTATCAGATGATAAGTCTCAATTTGATTACTCTTTTACTAATTCTAATTTTATGAATTTATTAATCAGTTTAAACATGCCTGTCGAATATGTAAATTCTAATAATTCAACTTCCGGAAACGGATTTTATAAGCGATCTAAAACTACAAGTAAATCATTGTTACATAATTTAAATGCAAATTTAAATGTATCAAATAACATTATTAAAGAGAAAGAAAATAATATGAACAATAATATTTCTGCTTTAAATAACACAAATGATTTGAATATTTCATTGATAAATAATAAAAATAATAATCAAAATCCGATAAATAATTTAAATGGTACAAATTCTTCCTCAATTAATATAAACAATACATTAAATCCTCAAATTACTAATTTAAAAGACATTGATAATGCAAATAGCATGATAAATATAAATAACTACATAAATATAATTGGTAATAATAATGCAAATTTATCAAATTTAATACATAGTGGAAATCAATATTCTTCTGAAGAAAGAGTTTTTTTGCCTGGAGATAATATTAAGTGTACAATTGAAGAACTTGAATTAATGAAAAAAGATTTGAAAGAATATAAAAGTCTAACAAATTCAAATAATGAAATAAAAATAAGACAGAAGAAGAAAAAATTGGAAGCCCAAGATTCAAATACTCAAATGGACATTGATGTGTCTGTTTATTATCCAAGACAATTCGAAGCATTAAGAATAACTTATTGTGCTACATATAATGATTTTATACTTTCAGTAAAAATTCAATTTTTTAAGTTTAATCTTTAAATAAATATTTTATTTTTGAATGATAAATTTAAATTTTGAAATGATAGGATATACATTAATAAAATCTTCTGAAAAAGATTGTTCTTCCTTAAAAATTCTTAATTTTATTTCCAAAATTTAAAGATATTTTTATAGTAAATTTGATTATTTTAGCTTCTTTGTCACTTTTTAAAAAAACTTTTATAGAAATTTATGAAATTTTTATAAATAAATGTTCAATAAAATATTAAAAACTTATATTTTTGAAAGCCTAAAATTAAATTTTTTTTGAGCAACTTTTAACAAAGTAAAAATTTTCAGCTTGCCAAATCTGCTTTTTGGTCTAATGTCACAGGGGGTAAGTCTAAAGCTGATTTTTTCAAGAGCCATGATAATAAATATGTTTTGAAATCCGTGAGTAAACATGAGTTCAAAATGTTTATAGAAACAGGGATACAATATTTTCATCACAATGCAAAGTTTTTATTTCATAAAATGCCTAGCGCGTTAGCGAAAATTCTTGGTGCTTATAAAATTAAAATAAAATCCCATAAAACAAACAAAATGGAGAATTATTACATGATTTTAATGGAGAACTTATTTTATGGGAAAAATGAAAATGAAACAAAAAATACTATAAAATCCTATGACTTGAAAGGATCAAAATCTAATAGGTATATTGCAATTAAAGATCAGAAGCCTAATCAGGTTTTACCAGATACTAATTTTAAAATCGATTTCAATGGAGAGCCCATTGTCCTAGAGAAAAATATGTCTGAACTTTTAAAGGCTGCTATTCACAATGATAGCTTGATTCTCTCAAAGATGAACGTCATTGATTATTCTTTACTTTTGATTATTGATGAAAATGAAAATATAAATAATGAAATTAATGCAGAAAACAAAATTAATTTCAATATAAAATCAATTAGATTGGGAATTATTGATTATATTAGAAAATACACATGGGATAAACAATTAGAACATGTAGGAAAAGTTATAATAAATAGACTGCAAGTTCCTACAATTGTTAATCCTGTAAATTATAAGGAGAGATTTAAAGAAGCAATTGATAAATATTTTATTGGAATTTAAATTTCGTCTCATAATTGTTCATTAGTCATATTTATATTTAATAGAGAAATACCAGGAAAGAAAAGAACTTTAGATTTAATTTTTATTTGATTAATCATTTTATTTAAATTATTATTGAAATGCCAAAATAATATGTTTAAATAAGTTTTATTCATAAAAGATATTAAATCTACACTGGATTTTTTTATTATTTGTAAATAAATATATTGTTTATATATGTAAATTACAAAAAATGCCAAGCTAATGTCAAAAATAAATTCAATTAAAAGAAAATTTTGTGATTCAAAATTCATTTGATTAAATTTGAAAACTAAAATCAAAAAAATAGTTATTCTTTTTCAATTTTATAATTTTTTTTTAAATTTCTGTGAGAATGAATGATTAATTTGAAATATATTTTGTTATTTTAATTATCAAAAAATTTATTTTAAATTTGTGAAAAATCAAAATAATTTAAGATTGAATTTTAAATTATTATTGCTATACAAAATCGTATAGTCATTGCTATTATCTATTTAAAATTAAATGAAGGCATTAAATGAAATCTTAAAATTTCTAAATCTCTTTTTACTTTTCATTTATTACGCATTAAAATTAAAAAACAAAATTAAAATATTTTTATAAAAATATATAAATACCGAGCAAATTTCTTCTAATATTATCAATCATCAAAAAGACAGCAATGTCAGCAAATCAACACAAAAAGCAATCGACAAGTGGAACTATCTTAAACTTCGCTTTAGGTGGAATTTCAGGATCCACAGCAACATTAGCTATTCAACCTATAGACATGATAAAAGTTCGAATACAACTATTATCGGAACAAGGAATGAAAAATCTGAATCCAATAAACATTGCAAAAGACATTATTGCCAAAGATGGTTTTATAAGTTTATATAGAGGACTGGATTCGGCCATAGTACGTCAGGTTTTCTATGGGACAACCCGTTTGGGCTTGTTTTACTCTTTTCTAGATCATTATAAACACAAAAATAAAGGGAAAGAAGTAAGTTTAGGTCAAAAGTCAATAAGTAGCTTTTGTGCGGGTGGTATCGCTGCTTTAGTAGCCAATCCTGCAGATTTAATTTTAATCCGTATGCAAGCAGATGGAACCTTACATCCAGAACAGAGAAGAAATTATAAAAATGTTTTAGATGGATTCAGACGAGTAATAATAGAAGAGGGCGTTTTGAGACTTTGGAGAGGTGCTTTTCCAACTATACAAAGAGCATGTATTATTAATTTAGCTCTTTTAGCACCTTTTGAAGAATTCAAACATTTATTGAAAAACTCAATACCAAATACTTCAACAAGAACAATAGTTAGCTCATTGCTTGCATCTTTGATCGGCTCATTTGCATCTCTGCCTTTGGATAATTCAAAGACTAAGTTACAAAAAATGAAGCCAGACGCCAATGGTATGCTACCTTATAAAGGCATTATTGATTGCATGACAAAAACTATTTCAAATGAAGGTGTCACTAAATTATGGGTTGGATTACCAACTTATTATATAAGAATTGGTCCACATGTTATTATTACATTGGTGTTGAACGATTATTTGAGGAGTAAATTCTTGTGAGAAAAAAATTTTAATAATTAAATATAAATAATCGATATAATAATTTATATAATATAATTCATGATTTAACAATAAGTTCGTAATCATTAATAAAAATTTTCAAAAATTCAAAAAAATTATCATAATCTCCTTTAAATTTTTGAAAAAATAAAAAAATTTTCAAAAAAACTAACAAATTAATTTTTTTAATAAAAGAATTTTTTCAGAATTCAAAACTATAATCAAAAACAATTATGAATTTTCATAAAGATATAATATTTTAATTATTAAATTTAGAGAAAGGAAATAGAATTAATTAGTTATTATCATTAATCGTATATTGCAAGAACTCTTGTAGGAGATTCGGATAATCCTTTTATCTTCATAGGCAAGCAAATTAGCATGCAAAAACCCTCTTGAGCATTTTCTAAATTTAAATTTTCAATAATATATTTGTCATTATTTAAAAGTGTATCATGAACATGAAAAATTTCAGAACTACCTTTATCAGGAGATAAAGTATCGATACCAATAGCTTTGCAGTTTCGGTATTCAACCAGAAATTGTGCCGCTTCTTTTGAAAAGCCTGGAAAATGCATTACACCAACATTTATATACTTAGAATATTGATTAGAATTTGAGTTATAATATTTTTCTTTATTGCAAAAAAATCTATACCATCCTGTTTTCAACAGTATTATGGATTCTTCAGGAATTCTAAAATATTTATTCTCGAAATTTAAAATATCTTCAATAGATAATTCATAATCACAATCCAAAGCACATTTTTCCATAATATCAATAATAACACCTGTCCCGATTAATTGGTTAACTTCTAAATCTGGAATTGTTTTTCCTTCTTTCACAAAATGACTTGGAGCATCTATATGAGTACCGAATCCTGCTGTCATTTTTAAGTTTATTGAATAACATCTGTCTTTTTCTATTGTATTATAAGGACACATAGAAAAGCCCGAATTTCCATTTGTTGGCCAAAAAGGAGAGTCCTGATCGGGAAGATGAGTAATATCAATTATTTTTTTACTTAAAAAAGTTTTAGAAAAAAATTCCATAAAAATATAATAATTTTAAGTATTTCCTTTTATTTTTTATGTTTATTTTTTATTTTTTAACTCAAAAACTCCTTATTTTTGTAAAAAAGGTCCCTGTTTGAAAAATATTAATTTAATGAGAATTGGGTTAATCAAAGCCTTTATCCTAATAAGCCTTTCATCTAAATTATGACCGTTAAGAGTATTTTCTTTTTAAAATTTTCTTTAAAATAATCACCAAATTAAATTTATGAAGAAATTCAAAAAATTTGAAAATATTTGATGAGCTATTATAATGATATTTGTTCAAATTCCGAGTTTTGCAATAAAAAATTTTAAGAATTCAAATTTTAAAATAAATAATGTTAAATTTATTTCAAATATGTCAATTAATTTCGGAAACAATGTTATATCAATAAAATTAAAGACTGATAGCAACAAAATTTTCACAAAAAATAACCCTGAATTAGAGAGGAAAAAATCATTAATAAAAGAAAATATTGAGACCTTAATTGGAATGCTAAATAGAATTTTGAAAAATGATAAAATTAATGAAATTAGCTATGAGAAAATTTATACTTTAGCCTATAAAATTTGTAATGAAAAGGCAAATAAAGAGTTATATGAAAATTTAAAAGACATGTTTTCTAAACATTTAATTAAAATTTATCACGAAATAGAGTATTATTTTTTAGAATTCGAAGAAATTTCAGAATTTGTTTATAAAATGATTGAAACATATAAAGATTTTTCATATAGGGTTGGTATTATTCAGAAGACGCTATTATATTATGAAAAAAATTTTCTTCAAAAGCAAAATGTTTTAGAAGAAAATCTTAAGTTAATAGCCGATAATGTTTTCTATGAAATTTTTATCAATGATAAAACAAGCATAAAGTTGATAGAATTTGTGATTCTCATTCTTAATAAAGCAAGGGAAAACGAATATATTGATAAATTACTTTTAAGAAGCTTGATTGAATTCTTTATTGAAATAAAACCTAGGGAAAAAGCTTACAAAGAAACTTTAGAACCTCAAATAATAAATACGACTGTAATTTTTTATCAAAAATATTGTTTTGAAAAAAATTTTTCAAAGAAATATAGCTGTGAAAATGAAAAAAATCATTCACTTACATTTATTTCCAACTATATAAAAGAAGTTTACAAAATATTAATAGACGAAGAAATTAGATACATTGATTTTAACTTAATTATTTCTCGAAATTATTTATTAGAAAATATTTTAGAATCTCTTTTTTTAAATGTTATAGAGAATGAAGAAATATTCTTTCAGTTTTTAATGTCCATTATTAATGAGCCTAATAAAGAAATTATTAACACTTTAAGAAATTGTTTGGATTTTCCATCCATCTTCTCCAATTATAAGAAAGTAGATAATAAAAATAATGACAAATTACCAAATAATAATTTTGATTATAATATTAATAAATTCAAAAATGATTTAATTGACAAAAGTAAAAAATTGACTGTAAACCAAGAAAGTGAAAAAATTAAAAAAATAAAAGATTTATTATATTCTAAAGTAGCATTTGCCATTGAAACAGTTGGAAAAGACTTTTTTGAGGAAGAAAAAATAAAATTTCTTGAAAAAAAATCCAATAGCAACATTAATTATTACCTAGAGTCAGTCATATCTATCGTTGATAGATTAATAAATTTATTAGAGAATATAGAAGTATTAAAAGCTGAATCAAATATTTTTAATAATAAAAAGTATACTCAATTAATTCAAACTAAATTATCACTAATAGTGAATCATAAATTTCAGAATAATAAAAAAGAAGAAAAAGACAATAATCTTAGCAATTTTCTGTTTAGTATGTCAACTAATTTAGCAACACACATTGATTTTACAATAAAAAACTTTCCTCATAAATTTAATTATGACTATATAATTAATTATTTCGATAAAATAATGCTTGTTTTTAAACTCTTGGATGATAAAGATATTTTTGAAATTTCCAATAGACGATATCTAACTCAAAGAATTCTCTCTCAAATTTATAATGAAGATTTAGAATTGAAATTAATTAGTAAATTGAAATTAGAAAATGGAACTATTTTTACTTTTAGATCAGAAATAATGATAAACGATATTAAAAATTCATTAAATACATTGGAAAACTATCGAACATCAAAATATAATCATAAACTAAGCAAGGAATTGGAAATATTCAAAAACTTGGATATTAATTATAAAATTTTAACCCAAGGAAGTTGGTTAATTAATCAAGAAGAAAATATCAATTTTAAAGAATTAATATCACTAAGTGAAAATAATCAAAGATACAAGTTTTTAAAAATATTAGAAAAATTTGATGATTATTATAAAGTTTTTTTTCGAGGAAAAATTTTATATCATAACTTATCACATTCGACATTCGAATTGTATTCAAGAATAAACGGAAGACATTATAATTTTACAGTTTGCTCTTTACAAGCTTTGATTCTGCTTAGTTTTTATTATAAGAAAAATAAAAAAATATATAATGAAGCAAATTTGCAGAATAATAGTAATTTAGAGCAAAATAATAAGCAATCTTCAAATTTATTATCCATAATAACAATTTATTCTTTTATGTATAAAATAAGTAAAGTTGTTTTTATCAACTCACTTATCCCGTTAATAAAATTGGGGCTTATAAAACTAATTCTAATAAAAGAAGATTATGAAAACTCTTCTCTCAATGATCTTAATAATAAAACTGAAAATCAAGTTGCTCAAATCGAATTTAGAAATGAAAATGAAATTAAAAATCTAATATTTTATAATCTTAATCTTAAAGAAAGCAAAATTCCATTGTTTGAGTTGTTTTCAAATTTTTTCGATATGCAATCACAAAAAGAAAATTTGGAGAATTTAATTAAAGGTTTAAGTAAACAAAAAAAATATTATTATGAAAATACATATTCCGATCCTTCTCAAAGAGGCTCTTTAATCGTCAATAGTTTGGCAGAGTTTTCTTTTTTAAAATTAAAAGATATAGCTCTTGAGATAAACTTAAATTTTTGTAGTAAACAACAAAAGTTAAAAATAAATTATTTAAGGGAAAAAGAGAGAAAATCTAACTTGAATGAAAGTATTAATAATAAAAAAGATGAGGAAGATACAGAAACTTTAAAAATAGAGAGGAAATATCAGGTTGAGAGTAATATTATTAGAATTTTGAAATGTAAAAAAATAATTTCTCATCAAGAATTAGTTAATGAAACTTTAAATGCTTTGACTAGTTATTTTGTTCCAAATATTACAATGATTAAATTAAGGATAGAAAATCTCATCGAAAGAGGATTTATTTCAAGAGATAAAAATGATTATAATAAATATGTTTATGAAATGTAAAGATATAAATAAATTAAAAATTTTTATTTTACAGAAAAATTACTAAATTTTCTTATTTTAATTTATTTAAACAATTTTTAGAAAATTAAGAATCATAAAATACCCTTTTTTTAAATAGTATTTAAATAAAACTCATATTATTTGATTTAAAATTAAGGTTTTTATCTTACAATCTTATTTAAATATTTTTTCTATATTTTCGAAAATTTTATTAAATAAATTTATTTCTTGGAATTCATTCTTAGATTCAATCTCTAAAATGCTCAATTTTAACAATCATATAATACCGTAGATTCTCATAAATTAAGATAAACTATATATAAAGATAGAAAATAAATTTTTAAATGTTTTTTAATTAAGATAAAAATATTAAAATTTGATTTTTTGTTTTATCTTAATTTATGAGAATTTAAGGTATACAAAATATTTTCAACGTTTATTATTGTCTTTGAGATTAAATTAATTCACTTTAAAAATTAAAATGCTTTTAAAATAATTAAAAAAAA
>Ga0194116_10006038_pt1 | contig 13068 bp, 14 predicted proteins | sample TA2MahsurfametaG_4_FD_148617 | JGI IMG/M metagenome (GOLD analysis project Ga0194116, IMG submission 148617) | Freshwater microbial communities from Lake Tanganyika, Tanzania - TA2015008 Mahale S9 surface | ecosystem: Environmental > Aquatic > Freshwater > Lake | place: Tanzania: Lake... | reverse complement strand
TGGGGATTGGGGATTGGGGATTGGGGATTGGGGATTGGGGATTGGGCCCAATCCCCAATCCCCAATCCCCCAACCCCAATCCCCAATCCCCAAATTTACTCAAAACTAAGCTAATTTATAGATTTTCAAAAAGTTTTTATAAAAAACATTTAATTTTTAAAATAAAAATAAAACAAATTTCTATAATTATTATTTAACTTTAAAAAATTTATCATATTTCAAAAATGAAAGGAGATTTTACTTTTAACACACTATCTTATAAGTCTCGAAATAATAATGTAGCTAATATGACAGAAAATTAATTTGAAAATTTTTTATCTATTTTATTTTTATAGTTTTATTGTATTTTATAAATAAAAGAATGATAAATGCAATACTTCAAATAGATTGAGAAAAAAAATGAACAAATTGAAGAAGTTTACAAAATTGGATAATATGTATGAAAAGACTTCTAAAAATAATAAAAACATTATTGAAATTGGTAAGAAAAGTTGTTTCAAAAATAATTTACTAAACAAAAAATCCAGAAAGGATAAATCCAAAAATAATAAATTAAAACTGAATTTTTCACTTGAAAAACAGTTGGAAAATGAAGAAACAACTCGAAATGAAAAACATATTACATTAATAACAAGAGATCAAAATTTGTTTAATTTTTCATTGAGAAAGGAAATTGGTAAAAAAGAAAAATTAGCTTGTTCAAATGGAGATAAAGAAATATCATTGAAAAATTCAAAATTATATAATACTGAAAAAATATCCAATGGTTGTAGCACAGAATCTAGAGAAAATTCTTTACACGAAAATATATCAAATTATATAACAAGTATTTCTCCTTCTGAATCAGATAATCAGAAAAGGCATCTTACGATTGATTTATTGAAATTATTTTTTCAAAAATTTTATCCTTCTTATATAATGGAAGTATTTGGAAGCTTCCCACAAGATCTACATTTAAAAGACTCAGACATAGATATTGTAATTAGTAAATCTAGAAATTCAATTTATAAAGATCAACATAATTTTTATGAGGAAAAAAAATTGCTTTTGTCTATAAGAAGCACTATGGTAAGGCATGGATTTTCTTTATATGAAAATACTCTATTTATTGATGCTACAGTTCCTATTGTTAAAGCGATATGTGAAAAGACTAATATAAATATAGATATAAGGTTAATTTAATAAAGTTTTTATTTTATTTTGAAAATAATAAATAATTAATTTTAAATAAAAAATTTCAGCTTTAACAGAGGAAATGGTATTGTAGCAAAAAATTTCATTATTGATCGATTAAAGGAATTTCCAAATATGAAAGTTTTAATAAAGTTAATTAAACTATTATTAAGAAAAATTAATTTAAATGATACTTGCACTGGTGGAGTAGGATCTTTCCTAGTTTTTAATTTGGTATATGCTTATTTCCTTTATTTGAAAAGATCACAAAAAAATCAAAATCCAAAAGCATTTGAAAGCAAAAAATCACAGAATCTAACAAAAACAAATAGTTCCAATTCCTCTAATAATTTTACTTTAAAATTTAAGGAAAACATAAAAAATTATTTTTCAAGCGATGAAGATTCTTATGATGTTTTAACAGATGATAATTCTAATTCTAATTTTAGTCAAAAAAATGAAGAAGACTTATTAAATTGTTCAACAAAAAATTCTTCTTTTTTAAAAGATATGAATTTGGATTTTACAGAGAAAAATAAAAGAAATGGAATAATTGATAATAATGATTCTGATTATTTTGAAAATGAATGTGATTCTGATCATATGGAGATTGAAAATTATGGGAAGTCATATAAAAATAACATATTTATTAAAAAAAATTTAACAGATGAGAATATTTTATTATTTGGAAATCTCGGAGATTTATTTTTAGGATTCCTTAAATTTTATGTTTTCAAATTTGATTATAATAAATTTGGAATCTCTAATATAAATGAGGGGAAATTCTTTGTTAAATCACTTAATAAAGATATGAAATATTCAGATAGCATGATTTGGGTTGAAAATTTTACAGATAAAACTCATAATATTAGTAGAGGAACTAAAAAATTTCCTATAGTTTTAAATTATTTCAAAAAAGTCTTTTATTATCTCAAATCCAAATCTTCAGAATCTCTACCGAAAAATTTAATCGAATATTTATTCAATTTATATTGATTATAGAATATTTAAATTTTTTGCATTTATGATAGTGCAGATATATGGTAAAAATAGTTTTCTAAAAATCTTTAACAAAAGAAAGCCTAATTTCTTATTTTCAGAATTTCAGATGAATGATTAACTCAAAAAATTAAAAACTTAATATTCTTTCATTTAATCAAAAGAATACTTTAGTTTTAAACTTAGAAATATCTAATTATAAATTAAATCATTCAATTTTGTAAATAATTTAAAAATTAAATTAGAGTTATATTAATATCTCTTTCATAATTTTTTATAAAAATAAAATAGAAATTCATTGATACCAATTTCAATTTGATTTAATCAAAATTTGATTTTATATATTTTATAATTATAAAATTTCCATTATTCAAATAAATAAACAAAATATTTAATTTTAAAAATATTCATATTATAACATTTATAAAACATTCATAAATTTATTCATATATTATTGAAATTTCAAAATCTAGGTAATGCTGAACATTTTATATTTATTAAGAATTTTTATTAGAATTTTTTGTTTACAATTTTCATTTATACATGTTTTAATTGTTGCGAAAATAACAATAAAACTTTTAGTAATTTTTAATGCTTTGATAAGGAGAAGTATATTTGGTCAATATTTTGTCTTTATTGCCAATCTCCAAGTTATTATTTTTTTCAGAATTTTCGTTATTATATCTTGTATTTGTATTAATTGTTCCTGAAGAAAATCCCCTTCTATAAGAATATTTCTCTCTTGTGGATGAACATAGATCATTTTGAGTGGCTCTATCACTTACTTGATTCTTGGACATGTTTTGTCTCAAACTTTGTAAATTATTGGTAAATTCAATTTTTGATTTGTTAGATAAAAGTATCTAATAATTAAATTGTATGATTAATACATATAAATTAAATTTATGTTCTAGTTAGATGGTTTTCAAAAATTTTTACTTGTTTGGTATTTTCATTTGATTTGATGTATTGTAAGAACGTTTTTTTTAAATTTGTATCTTTTTCTTTTTTTTCATTATTTGTAAGGATTTGTTCTTTTATCGTTTTCTTAAAAGCATCTTTACTATTTGAATTTCTCAAAGTGTTGAAATTAACAAATTTATTTGATAATTTTAAAAAATCATCTTTTAGATTAGTAAATGGTTTTTTATGTTCTAAATGTTTTAATGGTTGTTAGATTTTAAAAGTTGTTTTTTAACATAGAAAATAAAATATATATTTACCGATTTTTTTCTTTGTTTCAATTTTATTGGATTTAAAGTAATTTTTTTCAACTGAATAATGTTTATTTTTGGAATGCTAAAGCATATTTTAATGATAAATAAATAAATATTTTAACTTGGTGAAGTGCTATTATTAAAGATATTATAAAAGTATATTTAATAATGTTAAAATAATAAATTAAGATGACACTTTTTTCAAATATAAATTTAAACTAATTTAAAGTCTTTACATCTTTATCATGGATTTTTCTTTCTTCTATTCGGGCCAATTTGTCAATAATATTATTCTTAAGTTTCAATTTATTTATCTTACTTTTTTTAAATAAATTTGTTTGCTTGAAATCATTGGTTATTATATTTTCATTTTCATTATCAATCTTTATTATTTCATTTTTTGAACCAGCAGTCTTAGCAGAATTTTTAATATAGTCATTACTTATATTAATTTCTTTGGAATTTTTAATTTCCAAATTTAATACTCGATCAACAATTTTTTTGTTAGGTTTATTAATATTCTCTTTTGTTGGCATGTTTCCATTCGTATTTTCAACACTATTAAGATTATTTTTTGAAGTATTTTCTAAATAATTATTCACATCTATTGTTTGATTTTTATTGAATATATTTTTTTCTTTTTTCATTTTATTTTTATCAAGAACAGAGAATTGATTTCTATGAGAAAAAGCAGATATGAAATCTCCATTGAAGTTCATATTATGGTTGATAGTTGTTAGGATTGAATTGGTGTTATTTGTATTCAAATTTGTATTTATATTTGTGTTTGTGATAGTATTTGTATTGCTACTTGAGTTACTCGCAGTCAAATTCTTATCATATTTGTTTATTTGAGAATTTAATTTTTGAATTATCAACTTTTTATTAGTTAATATTTGGTGGGATTCTTTTTTAAACTCAGATATTTCATTTTTTAAATCCAGTATTTCCTTTTCATTACAAGCTATTGCTTTTTTTAAATTACTATTTTCAGCTCTTAATATAATAATTTCATTTTCTTTTTTATCTGATTCTGAAATTTCATATTTCTGGAGTTTGTTTTCATAATATTCTAATTTTTTCTTCATTTTTTTTATTTCTTTGAATACATTAGATGATTGTTCAATTTTCACTTCCAAAAGCTCAATTTCAACTTTTAGTTGATTTTCTACCTAAATTGAGAGTTTTAAAATTTAATTTAATAAAAAATGTATAATTTTAATTTTGTATATTTCGGTTATCTATGTTGATAATAAAATAAAACTTTAAATAATGTCTTTAAAAATTTTAAATTTTTTAAAGTTTTAATTCACAACTAAAAATATAATTTATTATCTACTCTTATGCAAACAACATAAATGAATTTTTTCTTATTATTCCAATTTTAAAAATTCAAAATATTAATCAATAATTATTCTAATAAAAAACAATAGTAATAAAATTATTACTTGAATTCTATCCCTAATTTCCGCCTCGAGTTTTTTGATGATTTCTTCATATTCTAAATAATCCTTACATTTAAAATTATTATTTAAAATATTATTTTTGTGAGTTATTTCATTTTTTATAGTTAAGCAATCAAATTCTTTTTCTTCTATGTATATTTCAACGTCATTTTTAATAAGATCCATTCTATTTATACTTTCCTCTCTAATTTTCTGATTATTGTCGTAAAGAGCTTTTTCAGATTTGAAATCAGCATATATATCAATCATTTCTTTCAAGTAATCAATTAAAATAGCCATATCAACTTTTTTTAATTTTTCGAATTCCTTTTTATTATATTCAGATATATTTGGTTTTTTCTCTTCTTTGGTCATTTTATATTTTAAAGATATATATAAATTTTTGAGGCTTTCTTCTAATTTGAGATAATTCATTTTTGGTTTTAAATTACTTTCTTTGCTCATTTATATGTTTATAATAAACATGAGTTCCTTAAGTTATATTTTTTCACTAAAATTATAATTTTTAGTTAAAAGTTCATTTTTCTTTTAAATCTTCAAGTCTTTTAATTTATATTTTATACATATTTAAGAAGTAAAAAAAGAATTTTCTTCTATGTATAAAAAGGAATCATCTTCTTTTAGAAACTCGAAAATTTCATTTAATATGCAAATCATGTTAAAAATTGAATATTAAAAGAGATCTTCTAAAAATTAATGATATAAAATCAAAAATCAATTCTTTAAATAATTTTGATTGAATCAGAATTTGGAAATTTTTAATTTATATCTTCAGTGAAAGAAAAATTTATTAACTTTCAAAATCTTAAAAATTCTTCTAGCTTCAGCTTTTATTTTAAAACAAACACAATATTCAAAAGTTTTCCAATAAAAAATGAATGGAAAGACTATTAGACTTAATTACAGAAATTGATTAAAAAATATAAGTTGATTTATTCAATCTAAAAATATTAATAACAAAATTAATTTATTTTTATTTTTTATTTTTTAGATAAATACAGCTTTAACTTTAAAGTAATAAAAAATATCATTTTTTATAATAAGTACAAAAATGAATATTTTCCTTGTAATATTTATCAAACTTATCTTGCTTTTATTATATAAAAGTCAAAATATAGAGAAATCTAAATTAAAAAATATCTCAAATTTATTACAATCGAAAATTTCTAAATGTGATCATAGCAATCAAAGAAAAATTTATTTTTCTTTTAAAGAAGATATTCTTAAAACTATCGAAAATGAACATAAAAATGATACCATTTTAATAAACTTAAACAAATCCAAAAATCTATCCGATAAATATCATAACAGTCTATTGAACATATTGAATATTTATAATATACCAAATAATTTAACAATTGAAAAAGTTTGTGGTATTTCATGTCCAAAAGGAACAAAAATTATCTATAATTTCACTTTAGAAGATTTAGATTGTCAGATTTGTCCAGAAAATACATTTTCGACAGGAGGATACATTAGATATTGCGGTATGTCAAAGGATTGGACTGAAGAAGTATTTAAAGAATTTGGAACGAAATGCTATATAAAAATTAAAATCGATGATTCTAATAAGCTTAGAAAAAATGGAATATCTAATTATAAATTTATTACTTTAGAGTTTTTAGGTGAACAAAATGGATTTTTTATAAATGAAGAGAATAAAATGTTGACTTCTCAAAAAGGAATTTTTTTAGATAAAAATACTTTTAATAATTTTACGACATTTATAGATTTTTATTTAAAGAACTTCAAAAATGACAATTTATTCAACTACAACTTTTCTAATAATACATCGTTGAATAAAAATTTAAATCCCTCATATATAAATTATTACATAAAAAATACCAATTTAGTTACTCTAGAAAACAATAAATTTATTTTATATAACCAGTTTGAGATGAAGAACATAACTTTTCTCTCAAATGAAATTTTGCATTCTCATAAAGATATATTTAAAAGTATTGATTTTGATATAAAAAGCGAATACTATATTGAAATATTTGAATTATCATATTCTATATTCCTAAGAAAGAATGGATATGTAAATTTAAGATAGAATTTTAAAAAAAGGAATTTTTTATTTAAAAATAAACAATAAATTTAGATATATTTTAGTTACAGAAAGCTAACTACAATGGAAAAATTAGAATCAAATATTTTTATTAAAAATGGAAAATTTAAGTTTTATATAAATTCTATCCTCTATTTTGAAGATGACTCAGAAATTAACGATTTTCAAGAAGGTATATAAATAAAAATAAAATTTAGTTAGTTTCAATTTGAATTCGAATTTTTATTCGTTTTATTGGGTTTATGAATTTTATAATAATTTTCAAATAAAAGATTCATCAAAATATAAATTTGATTTGAAGTTTTTGAAAATTGAGGGAGTAGACGAAGTTTCTTATGAATGTGAGAAATGCAAAAATGGGTTTTCAAAACCTGGAAGCGGTCGGTGTTCCAAATGTCCTGAAAATTATTATTTTGATGAGATAAGTAATGTATATAGAATTAAATATAATTTCTCAATTAAAATTTAGAAAAAATGTATAAAATGCCCAAATGACACTTTTTCTTTTATGGGTTCGAAAAATTTTAAAAGTTGTTATAAAAAAATACCTTGTGACATTAATGATTTCAATCTGGATTTCAGTAATGAAAAGAAATTGGAAGAACTTAAGAATTATTTAAAATCAAATAATAATACTGTTGAAGAGAGATTGAACATCATAAGGAGTCATTCAATTTCTTCAAATTATTGTATAATTGATGAGAAATTTATATCAACCATAACAGATTATTTATCATACATAATTGATTTTAAAATAATAAAACAAAATAGAAGCAAAAATCTATTATTTAAAAATACATATAAAAATCGAGAATTCTTAAAACATATTAGCTCAGCTGAAAATCTAACTGATTATGAAATTTATATTAATGATTTTTTAAATAATTATAGCAATTCAATTGTTGAAAGTGAATTATTTCATAATAATTACACATATGGAAAAGTAAATTCAACTCAGATTAATTTATTCGATGAAATTTTTGATTGTTCTCAGATTATCGATTTTGATATGACAAATTTTAGAAATTTTAAAAACGAATCTTCCGCTATATCAAAAAAATTAAAGAATTTCTCAAATAATAAAATGTGTTCTATTTGTCCTAAAAATAAGTATTTACATTTATCTCATATTTTAGTATTTTAAAAATAGATAAAGAAATATCAATCTCTGATTCAAAAAGCAAAATTATTCTATTTTGTGAAATGTGTAACATCAACTCATATGAATTCCCAATCAAAGAACTTATTTTAAAAGATTTCTTGGATACTAATTATTATATAAATAAATTTAAAAATTCTTTTTTTGATAAAAATTTTTGCTTTTCTCCAGAACATAAAGAATTTTGTGATATATATATTGGTTGGCAATTTAAGGAAAATGGAATTATAGTAGGAAATTACATCCCAAATGATATTAAGTTTACCCTCTCAAAAATGTCAGATATAATTATTAATAAAAGTGATGAAAATTTAGCAAAAAGCCCTTTCATCAAATTTTCGTATGAAGTATCTGAATTATCTATAAATGAGAATTTCTACTTTTTAATAAAAAATAAAGATGATGTAAATTTTGAAAAAATTCAACTTGAGAGAAAGCCAGGAAATTATACTTTTTTAAAATATTTAGAAAAAGGGCTGAATTTTTTTTACTGGATTTTCGAAAAAGCTTTGATACCAAAATTTTCAAATGATGAGGAATTAATAATGAATGTGGAGAATGCAGATTTTAATTATAAAAATCCAGTAACAATAAAATCAATAACTATATTTGGATCGAATCAAGGAGAAGGAAAGTTATGTGCTAAATGTGATAAAGTTAAAAATTTTCAAATTCCATTTCCAATTCAGTTTTTATATAAATTTGTTTTATTAGATTCTACAAATAAATTTTTAAAATATTTTAATAAAATAACTTTAGGATGAAATAAATAATCCTGAATATTATTTATTTGAAAATCTATTCTCATTTTTGGAATCTAAAAAAAGAAATAATATAAGTCCTTGCTTGAAATGTGATTCGAATTCTATTCCTAATAATAAAAAAACACAATGTATTAAAAAGAATTTAGATAGCAATCCCTTATTGATTTCTGATTTTAAAAAAATCAAGATCATCTAAATACATATAAATGTCCAGATTTTACTTTCAAAGATAATAATAAAAAATGCCAAATTTATGATATTATCCATAATAAATCAAGTTTGATGAAATATAATTTATTTAATTTAAAAAATCCTCGGATTTGTCCATCTGATTATAATGGAAAATGGTATAAAGATTTTATAGGACCTATAAAAGAACTTAATAACAGATTTGGATTAAATTTTTATTTATCGTTTGATGAATCACAAAAGATTTTAATTGATGAATTAACTGTTATAGGAACTAAAGATTTCAAAAATGATGGATTTGTATTTGGTCTTTTTAATCAGCAATCTTTAATTTATGAAGTAAACTTTTCTAACAATACCAAAGAGATAATTAATAATAGCTTAGAAAATATGAAAGAATTTCAATTTCCAACAAATTTTAAAATAATAAAAAATTTAGGATCAATAATTAAACAAATATATCTAATTCGGAATTTTCATTGGAAGAAACATCCAGGGATTTTAATAAAATATTCAGATGGAGATGAATGCCTTAAAAATAATAGTAAATTACTTATATTTTTATGAAATTTAAGATTTAATTTTATTAAAAAATTTATAGAATTAAATTATACAACATATTTGATGTTAAAATGCAATAAATCTTTAATTAATTCTCTTCCCCAAATAACTTTTGGAGATGAAAAAAATTGCACTTACATTTTAGAATGGGAATCTCCCTTTGCTTGCAATATATGCAAAAAAGAATCAATTCAATCTCACAAGGTAAATCTCTTTAAATGAATGTTTTTAGTCAAAAAGCGTTAATAATTTTACTACAATATTTTACCAAGAAAACAGTGATTGTATAATAAATAATGTTTTTTATGATAATTTTACTGGATTAAATATAAATTTTAATGGAGAAGATAATATATTAACTAAAGAAAAAATTTTGAAAGATAATTATTTAAATAGTTATTTCTCTGCAACTTATTCTGAATTTTTTGAAATACCAATTATTGATAAAAACACCAATCTTGATGTAGTAAAAAATATTCCTAATTTGAATACCTCTGAATATTTTTTCCAGATTCCATTTTTAAATCATTCTCTTACTCCATTAATTGAATATTTGCCTGATAATGAAATATATTGCACATCTACCACAGAAATATTTCGATGTTTAGATTATAATGAAAATAAAGATTCAGATAAATCCCAAACTTATTTCTATTTTTTCATAATGCTTCCTTTTGCTTATATTTTAACAATAATTGCCCTAATTATTATCTATATTCGATACAAAAAGATTCAAAATAATTATGATAAATTAACGTTAGATTTAACTGAAAATTCAAGAGAATTGAATTGTTTAAAAAGTGATGCAAGATTAGAAATGGATAGAGAGAATTATATCCCAGAAAATAATGATATTTTAAATTTGTCAAATTTTGAAATTGAAAGCAGTTAATTTTAATATATTCACAAAAGAAAACCCTTTTTAATTATTTTTAAAACAAACCCATATCATTAATTATTAAAATTAATTGGCTTATGTATAATCTTCAAAGCAATTAAGAAACTCTAAAATAATATGTTTAATTTTTGAATTAACCAAATCTTAATTAAAAAATGTCTGTTATTCTTATAAAATTTTTTATTTTTAACTATTTAATTTACTATAAAGATTATTGTATTGTCTTTTCAGATCAAAAAGATATTCAGTTTTTTTTTCTAAAAATTCCATTAATTCTTTCGACTTTTGTATATTTTTTTCTTTTCCTTCAGTCAATTCTATGGAATTCAATTTTTCTGAATAATCTTTTATTATTTTATTTGTAATAGATATTTCCCTTAATATATGATCAATCATTGATCTTCGAATATAAATAAAATAATACAATTTTAAAATTTTTTTATTATTTAAAACAACAAATTTAGTAATTAATTTAAAAAAAGAACTAAAATCAAATAAAAAGTAATTTCATAACAATAAATTGTTAAAGATAAAAATCAATTGATAATATAAGTAAATTGAATGATAATACTTGTCAATCTCAAATTTTGATTTTGGATCATTAATTGGTGAATGGGAAAATAATTTAGTATTTGAAGAAGATTTTTTTATATTTAAAAGGGGAACATTTTGATCAGAATTTCTTAAAACACTAGAATTATTAATGTAACTGATATTGATTTTCTTAGGACTTCCATCAAAACTTCCTAAATTTTTTTGATTATTGCTATATTCACATATTTCAATTGAATTAAGTTTATTATTATCAAAATCATTACTATAATTAATTTTGTTTTTTGATTGATATCCTCCTTGATTGCTTTCTTCATTGAAATTGATATCATTTATGAATTCAAAATCTGGATTATATTGTGGGTAATTTCTTTTTTTTTCTTCTTTATCTTTTAAAAATTCTTTAGAATTATTTATATTTGTAAATTTTGAGTTTTCATTTGATAAATTTTCTTTTATAGTTTCTAAATTTCCATAATTCAATTCATGATAATATTGATTTGAATTTTTATTATTATTGTTTTGATTATCATAAGAATTATTTACATAAATATTATTATAAAATTTTTGAATTTCGTCTTCTATAGAATTAGAAGTAATGACATTCAAATTATTTTCTTGATTATTAATATAATTATTATATTGATCTTCTTTGAAAAAGTCCATATTATGAATATTTTTTATTTTATCTTTACTAACCATTTTATCAATTTTCTCTTGATTAAATTGTTTAGTTATTTTGCTATTTGTTTTTTCTTTTATATTGTAAAATTTCTGATTATTGTTTTTGTCGATCTCTTCTTTTTCTTTTGAGAAATTTGTATTTTTACAATATGAAGCACTGATTTTATTTTCAGAAAGAGAATCTTTGATATTTTGTTCATACTCCTAAAATTTTAAAGATGAATAAAATCATGAATAAATAATCATTTTAAAAAAAACTTAAATAAAGTTAAAAAAGAAATACTTTTTGTGCTAAAATTTCAATATTTTCAATTTCCTTTTCTACATCAAAAGATATTTGTAGATTACATTTTTTTTCATAATTAATGACTTCTTGATTTTTTCGAATGTTGTTATTTTTTTCATCATCTTTTATAAAATTTAAATTTTTATCGGATAAATTATTTTTAAAGTCATTAATTTTCTCCTCTAATAAACATTTATTTTCCTCTTGTTGAGTTTTATATTTACTTTCTAATTTATCTTTAAGATTTAAATTTTCAAAATTCAGTCTGTATATTAAAAGCTCTAGTTCTTTTATTATTTTTCTATATTTTTTTTCTTGAAAAATGAAATCCTGTTTAATCTTTAATAATTCTTTTTCATTTTTTTTTAAATTTTCCTCATATTCCAATTTTATATTTATTAAATCATAGTTATGGTTTCCGTCTTTTTCCATTAATGAATCAAGTTTTTTTTTCATTGATTTAATAACATTTTCTTTTAATTGAACATCTTTATTCAGCTCATCAATAAAATTTTTATACTTTAAATTATCTTCAAATAATTTTTTTTCCATATCTACAATATATTGCTTGTTATTTTCATTCAATTTCATTAAACTCTCGTTTCTTTCTTCAAGTATTTCTTTCAAAGAAACAGTCTCTTTTTTTTCTTTTGAAAATCTTTGTTTTTCACTATCCAAAAATTCTTCTAATTCTTGAATCCTTGCTTCTAATTGATTATTAATTTCGAGACAATTATTCTTTTCTTTTTCAAGAACTTTTATTTTGTGTAGTAAAAAATTCATAGCTTCTGAGATAGCCATGCTTTTTTTGAAGACATCAGATCCTTTTAGTTAAAAATATTAAAAAATAACATTCTAACCTTTAATAGCCTTTATCAAGTTTTTGTCTGTAGTAGAACATTTTTCACAATAATTTGAATAAAAATCATTATCTTTATAAGAAATTATTTCTTCAGACATTTAATTAATAAATAATCCTCAAAAAAAATTTTGGTGAAATTAATTTATTAATAATGCATAATGGTTCGATTGGGGATTGGGGATTGGGG
>Ga0194116_10006037_pt1 | contig 13070 bp, 9 predicted proteins | sample TA2MahsurfametaG_4_FD_148617 | JGI IMG/M metagenome (GOLD analysis project Ga0194116, IMG submission 148617) | Freshwater microbial communities from Lake Tanganyika, Tanzania - TA2015008 Mahale S9 surface | ecosystem: Environmental > Aquatic > Freshwater > Lake | place: Tanzania: Lake Tanganyika... | reverse complement strand
GTCGCAGCCTGGCGCGAACCGCTTGCCGCACCCACAGGCTGCGGTGTGGCGGGAGCTGCGAGCGTGGCGGCGCTCACTGCGGCGCGCACGGCATCGGCCACGAGCGGCATCGTGATCTCGCTGCGGTACTCATCATCACCGCTCACGATGCTCGCGTTGAGGAGTGGTTGGAATCCATTGGGAAACTCAGCCTCGAGCGCTTGCCCCGATGCGCCGTTGCTGCCGGTCTGCGCGCTAGCAAAGACACGCACCCGCTGACCAATCGGCGGAACGATGAAGTGTCCCGATGCACCCGTGCCGCCGAGTACGCCCATGCTTCGGGTCCACGCGCCGATCGTGATCGGTGTGCCGGGCTTCGCGCCTGAGGCGATGCGATCGAAGATCACCGCTTCGACCTGCAGGGTCAGCGCGATCGCGGTGGTGCGATCGCCCACAAGCGGGATGCCGCTGGTGGACTCGGTGCGCGCCGTCACCACGCCGATCAGGCAGAGGTCCGCGCGGTGCAGTGCGTCCATGGAGAGCGGCGCCTTTTCGGCGTGCGCGGTGGGCGTGGTCATGCACACAAGGAGCGCGGCGACCACGGCGAGGCACCACGCCGGGCACGCACCCGCAAGGTCGAATCGCGGCCGTTGAGTTTGGGTCGCTCGCATGGCGGCGTACAGCGTATGGCGACGGGTCGGCGGCTCGTCCAAGTCAGCACTCGCCTCTGGCCGGGCTCGATCGAAGCCGGTGCAGCCGTCCCCAACGACGCCTTGCGGCGCCCACGCCGTGGTTTGTGTGGACAACCTGTCCGGGCAACTCCCTCGGCGCGCCGCGGTCGCAGACTCCCGGCATGGGTTTTCGCCAGGGTTCCATCGCCTATTCCCGCTTCGCCGTCAGTGGTTCCGCGCCGAGCGTGGCCGATGGGGGGCTCTACGAGTCGCTGCATGACCACCGCATCCGACCCGACGGCGCCGGCAACGGCACCGAGAGCGTGAGCGGGTGGATCACCGGGCGGCATGTCTTCGACACTGAGTTCGGCTACGGCTCGTGCGGCTTCGGCATGAGCTTGTCCGCGGCCATGCGCGTGGACACGGCCAAGGTGCCCGCCGACATCCGCCGCGCCTATCGCGCGATGGCCGAGGACGAGGCCCGCGGTCCCGCGACCGCCGATGGCGAGCAGCGCCGCCTTTCGCGCAACGAGCGCATGCAGGCGAAGGAACACGCCGAGCGCCGCTGCATGGATGAGATCTCGGCCGGCATGTGGCGCCGCCGCGTGAAACAGGTGCCCGTGCTCTGGGATATCCCCGGCGGCACGCTTTTTGCGCCTGCGTCGAGCGATGCGCTCTCAAAGGAACTGCGCTCGCTCTGCGAGGCGGCGTTCGAGGTGCGGATCGACCGGCTCGGTGCTGCGGGACTCGCGGCCAAGCTGCTGGATGCCGAAGGCCGCGGCGGCGAGCTCGAGGACATCCGCCCCGATGCGTTCACCGCGCGGCCGAGCGGTCAAGCCCGTGATGACGGCGAGAGCGAGAAGCCCATGGGCGATGGCCGCCCCGAGGTGCCGTGGTGTGCGCACGAACCGCTGGATTTCCTGGGCAATCTCTTCCTGCTCTGGCTGTGGTGGCGCTCGAGCGAGCACCGCGGCGAGATCGAGACCCCGGGCGAGACCGTGCACGTGATGATCGATCGCGTGCTCGACATGACCTGCGCGTGGGGGATCGGCGGCAGCCAGAACCTGCGCGGCGATGGCCCCGCATCGAGCGCCGAAGCGCGCAAGGCCCTGCAGGCGGGCAAGTGGCCGCGCCGCTGCGGGCTGGTCGTCGTCGCAAGTGGGCAGCAGTGGATGCTCTCGCTGCAGGGCGAGTCGCTGGCCGTCAGCGGACTCGTGATCCCGCAGCCCGAGGAACCCGATGAACACGAACGCGCCGCGATCGAGCGCCGCGTGGACAGCATGCTGACCTTCGATCGCACGCTGGTGGCGATGTACCGCGCGTTCCTGGAGGAGCGCTTGGGCCGCCGCTGGTCCGCCACGAGCAACGCCATGCGCGACTGGATCGCTCGCGCAGGTGCTGCACCGCGCACCGCCGCCATGGCCGGTGCAGCGGGGGCGTGACGATCACGCTCACTTCACCGGCGCGCCATCGGGGCCCAGGATCGTGTCGCGCTCGCTCTGTGCTTCCTTCTCGGCGGCGGCTTCCATGGCCGCGGCCTGCTCCTGGTTGGCCGGCAGCGTGGCGAAGGCCTCGACCACTCCGTTGAAGACGCCCAGGAGCGCCCAGCCGGCAATGATCCCCGCGCAGACCGCTTCCTTGCCATCGACCCAGAGCTTGTAGCCAAAGGTGCCAAGGCGCTCGTGGTAGCGGCCTTCCATGAAGGCGAAGAACGCCGAGCCGATCCACATCATGATCGTGTACTCAGGCGGGAGCACGATGCCCAGGCCGATGCCCACGCCGCTGAGCGGGAACTTGTTTTTGGTCACGATGCGGAGGACTTCAATCACCAGCGCCGCGATCGCGCCCCACATCATGCCCCAGGCCGCACTCACAGGCATGACGCCCCAGAGCTTGTCGATGCCTTGCACGCGCTGGATCGTCTCGCCCTCGCTGGCCATGCCGCGGATGACTTCGGCGATCGCCGACCACTGCACGGCGCCGATCATCGCGAACTTCTCCGTCGCGGCCTCGCGCAGCGTCTGGCCGCTCTCGGGGTTCCACTTGCTCAGGAAGAGGATGAAGAAGAGCGGCGTGCTCGCCAGCGCGCCGGCGACGATGCCGATGATGTGGCCCCAGGCCTGCTGCCGCGGCTTCGCGCCGAGCATGTAGCCGGGCTTGATGTCCATGAGCAGGTTGCTGGCGTTGCTCGCGACCTCGGTCGTCATGCCCGCGGTGATCAGGTTCGTGCCGGCGTGCGTGGGGTTCGCGGCGCCGAAGGTGAACTGCGTGATCTTCGAGAGCGAGCCCGTGGGCGTGATGCTCGTGAGTGCCGTGGCGTTGGCCGCGATCAGCGTGAGGATGATGATCAGCGGGATCGAGAGCAGGCCCAGCCACGGATCGACGCCAAACCAGGCCCAGTTCATCCAGACGGTGATGCCAACCATGACCGGCACGCCGACCAGCGTGATCCACAGCGGAAACTCGACCTCGCGCAGGCAATCGTTGCCGGCCGCGCGCTTGGAGAACATGCCGGTGAAGGCGCTGATGAGCATCTTGGGCTTGGCGAAGAGCCCGACCATGCTGGCGGTGACCATCATGGACACGCCCAGCCAGAGCGTCCAGTTGTTCATGATGTGGCGCTCGTCGTAGATCGCCTTCGAGGGATCGAACGCGCCGGCGGCATCGACGATCGCCTTGTAGTTCTTGGGATTGATCTCGCCCGCGCCGATCATGACCGGCGCGAGCACGCCGAAGCCCAGCGCCATGCCGACCATCAGGCTGTTGGTCAGGCGCATGCCCATCAGGCCGCCCGCGCCGAACATCGTGAGTTCAAGCCCAAGCCGCAGGCCCAGCTGCTCGGCGGGAATCCCGCCCAGCCGCGGCATGATGTCGCTGCCGCGCGCGGCCATCCACGCGAAGAAGGTCGTGGTGAGGTGCTCGGGCAGGTGCCAGACCTCGCCCATGTGGCGGGCGATGCCGGACTTGATCTGCACCAGGCCCATGATCCCGGTGGCAACCATGGAGTGGATGAGGGCAGCCAGGCCCGCAGCGATCGCGAGCGCCTTCGCCTTGAACATGCCGGCGCGCGTGCCCTCGCTGTCGGCGGCACTCGCTGGCCGTTCGACCGGCATGCCATCGACCATGTTCTTCGTACCGCCCGGCGGAGCATCGGGGTAGAGCGAGTCCATCACGACCGCTGCCGCGCGGCCTTCGGGGAAGGGCTGCTGCTCATCGTTGATGAAGCGGCGCTTCATCGGGAATGCGACCAGCACGCCGAGGATGCTCGCCAGGATGTTCCAGACCATCATCTGGAAGGCGGGCATGGCCTTGTTCTCGATGAACATGTACGCCATGAGCGCGCTGATGAGCGGCCCGGTCATGTAGCCCGCCGCCGTCGCGATCGACTGCACCGCGTTGTTCTCGAGGATCGTCAGGTCCTTGAACCCGATGCGCGCAAAGGTGCGGAAGATGACGAAGCTCAGGATGACGCTCGTCACGCCCACGCCGAGCGTCCAGCCGGTCTTGGCGCCCACATAAAGGTTGGTCGCGCTCAGCACGCCGCCGAGCAGGAAGCCCGTGAGCCCCGCACGCAGGGTGAGCTGCGGCATGTTGCCGCGGAAGACATTCTCCAGCCACCAGCGGTCCTTCTCCTCGCGGGACATCGTGCGGACCTGCTCGTCGTTCAGCTGGGGAAGCGCCATGCGTTGTGTCTCCGGGATGGGGCGCGCCGCCGTTGGCGCGGCACGGATTGCCCGTGCGGACGCCCAGTCTAGGGGCGGGCCGCTTGGCGCGCGGCGGCGATGAACGCCTCGATGAGGTGGATGTCCTTCACGCCGCGTTCGCGCTCGACGCCGCTTGAGACATCGACGCACCACGGTCGCACGGTGCGGATCGCGCTGCCCACGCTCGCCGGGGTGAGGCCGCCAGCGAGCACAAGGTGCGGCGCGATCAAGCCCCGCATCAGGGCCAGCGCTTCATGGTCGAAGCTGATGCCGCTGCCTGCCTTCGGTCCATCCACAACGATCGCCTCGGGCTCGGTGGCGCCCGACCAGAGCCGCACGCGCTCTTCGTCCCATGGAATCGCCTTCCAGGTGCGTACGCCGCGATCGGTGAGCGAGCGCACTTCATCAAGCCGCTCGCTGCCATGCAGCTGCACGATGCCCGGCCACCAGCCCAGTGCCGGATGACGCGGTTGATCCACGAAGAGCGCCACGGGCATGCACTCGGGCGCTCCGGTCTCGAGCGCGGCGACGATCGATCGCGCCACGGCCTCATCGACGGTGCGTGGGCTCGCAGCGGCGAAGATCACGCCCACGAAGTCCGCCCCTGCACGGGCGGCGGCCAGTGCGGTGGCCGCATCGCGAACCCCGCAGATCTTGACCTTGCAGCCCTTCATCCGTTCAGTTCTCCCTCGAGTCGCGTGAGGACCTCTGCAGCAGGCACCGAGAGGGCGCTGGCACGCAGCAGGGCGATCGTCGCGTGCGCTCGGTCGAGATCACGCAGGTAACGCACGCAGATCGTGGCGAGCATGAGCTGCACGGCCTCGCGCTGTGCGGACTTGGGGTGGACGCGCAGGAGGTTCGCGTAGGCATCGGCCGCAAGTCCGTGCTGGCCGTGCTCGTGCAGGCCGTTGGCCAGCTGCAGCTGCGCTGGCTCAGCCAGCGACCACTGCGGCGTGAGTGCCGTGAGCGCGCGCACGCCCTCGACGACCTTGGTCCAGTCGCCGGCGCGCATCGCAGCGCTCAGCGCAGCCCGGGCGTGCGGGATGCGGTCATCGGTGGGCTTGGCGGCGGCTGCGAATCGCTCGGCCGTATCGCGACTGGCGCTTTCGAAAGCACCTCCGGGTCGATCGGCCAGGGCCGCGCGCATGTCGGCACGACGCTTCCACTGCCTGACGATGAAGAAGAGATCGAAGTCATCGCGCGGCAGCACCTTCAGCCAGAGCATGATGAAGGCCGAGAGCCCACCAAGCGCGAAGCCGAGGAGGTGGGCCTCGTACGCCACGCCATCGCCGCGCCCCCGCGTGAAGCCGATGAAGTCGAGCGCCGCGAAGATCGCCACGAACCAGAGCGCCGGCACCCGCCAGAATCCCCAGAAGAGCAAGAGCACTCGGGCTCGCGGGTAGAAGACCGCGAAGGCCGCGGCGCACGCGCAGACCGTGCCGCTGGCACCGACGAGCATGCCGAACGGCCCCGAGACCATGGGGTAGAGCGCCCCTACGGCCGTGCCGAGCGCCAGGTAGACGGTCGAGAAGAGCAGGGACCCGAAGCGGCGCTCAAGGGCCGAGCCAAACGCCCAGAAGAAGATCCCGTTGCCCAGAAGATGCCAGATGCTGCCGCGATCGTGCACGAACTGGTAGGTCGCGTACTGCCACCAGTGGGGGTCGAACCCCGACAGGGCGAGGGAGCGATAAATCCCATCCGCCCACGGGGAGCGGATGCAGGCGATCCAAACGAGAGTGTTGATGGCCAGGATCCCGACGGTCACACGCGGGACGACGGCAGAGGGGCGGTCAGTGCCGAGCGGAATCATGGGGAAGGGCCCGTGCCGGGGATGATTCGGGGCCCACGCGCACTATAGTCCGGGACTCGCATCACCGAACCGATCTGGGAGACCGAATGATGTCCACCTCTGCTGCCCCGACCTTCGACAAGGGCCTTGCCAACACCGTCGCCGCCGAGACGCAGATGTCGTTCATCGACGGCGGCAAGGGCGTGCTGGAGTACGTGGGCATCGACATCGACTCGCTGGCGCGCAACAGCACCTTCGAGGAGACGGTCTACCTGCTGTGGAATCTGAAGCTGCCGACCAAGGCCGAGCTCGCGGCGTTCTGCGCCGAACTGCGCGCGGAGTACATGCTGCCGCCCGAGATGGACGCGCTGATTCGCCAGTTCCCGCGGTCGACGCCGCCGATGCACGCGCTACGCACCATGATCAGCGCGCTCTCGATGTTCGACAGCGAGGCTGACGCGAACACCCCCGAGGCCAACCGCCGCAAGGCGCTGCGCATCGTCGCCAAGACCCCGGCGCTGATCGCGCGCTTCGACCGCCACCGCAAGGGCAAGCCCTTCGTCGACCCGCAGCCTGACCTGACCATCGCGCAGAACTTCCTGCTCATGCTCAATGGCGAGCTGCCGACCGATGCGATGGCCAAGGCGCTCGATGTCTGCCTCATCCTGCATGCGGATCACGGCCTGAACGCCAGCACCTTCGCTGCGCGCGTCACGATCGCCACGCTGAGTGACATGTACAGCGCGATCACCACGGCGGTCGGCACCCTCAAGGGCCCGCTCCACGGCGGCGCCAACGAGGAAGTGATGCACATGCTCAACGAGATCGGCACCATCGACAAGGTCGATGCCTTCATCGCCGGCAAGCTCGAGCGCAAGGAACTCATCATGGGCTTCGGCCACCGCGTGTACAAGGCGTACGACCCGCGCGCGACCTACCTGAAGACCTTCTCCAAGCAGGTCGCTGCCGACACCGGCAACCTGAACCTGTACGAGATGAGCCGCCGCATCGAGGAGATCATGGATAAGGCCGTTGCGGCGAAGGGGATCTTCCCCAATGTCGACTTCTACAGCGCGACGACCTACTACTCGCTGGGCCTGGACCTGGACCTGTTCACCTGCATGTTCGCGCTGAGCCGCAACAGCGGCTGGTGCGGCCACTGCATCGAGCAGCTCAAGGGCAACCGCCTGATCCGTCCGATGGCCGACTACATCGGGCCGCACGGCGTGCCGTACGTGCCGATGGCCGAGCGTCGCTGATCGTTCGCAGTCCAGATCTGTCACTGGCTGAAGCGGCACGGCGCGCGCGTTGGGCGAGCTTCCATCGCGCTCAGCCGCTCAGGCCGGGCTGAACTCGAGGGTGCCGCCGCTGATCTTCATCGCCACACCTTCCTGCATCACACGGATGTCGGTCATCGATGGGTCGAAGGTGTCGGGAAGGTGCATGAGCACCATCTTGCGGCGGATTTCGTCGGGCAGGGCATTCAATTCGTCGATGTCGGTGTGGAAGGGGGGCGGAGTGGTCTCGTGCGCGAACGCATCGCATTCGGCCAGCCAGTCGATGAGCGTGCGATCGAAGCCCGTGTCGCTCGACCACCCGAAGCTGGCACCCTTGACGCGGAAGCGGAACGCCCAGGTGGGGATCATGTGCGTGGTGCGGCGCCAATCGATCGTGACGCCCGCGATGATGCGATGGCCCGACTCGGGCAGCGGGCAGACATCGAGGTAGTCGCCGACGCTCGCGCGACCATCCTGGTCCATCGCCGGCGCGAGCTTGGGCCAGATCCGCTCGGCAACATCCTTGCCGCAGTGGATGCGGGGGAGCGGCGTGCCAAGCTGCTGGCGTTGCAGCCAGTGCAGGAAGCCGAGCACCTCGAGCCCGTTGCTGTGGTCGCCATGAAGATGGGTGAGGATGACTTCGCTCAGGTCCTCGGCGCACACGGTCCAGCCGCTGCGCTCGCTTGCCTCGCGGATCACCTTGCGGATGGGGTCGGGGCAATCAACCAGGATGTTGCCCCCGGGCCCCTGGATCACGCAGGAGCTGCCGTAGTACCGGCTCGAGAAGGCGCTGCCCACGCCGAGTGGCAGGATCCGAAGGCTCATAAGCGGAAGAGTAGACAAAAGCGGAAGTGGGTGGTCCGATTGCCCGATCTCCACTGGGGACGAGCCATCTGATGCACCCCCGAACCGTCATCCTCTGCTTCGCGCCGCTCAGTGCCGTGATCGCGAGCGGGGCGTTTGCACAGCGTCCTCCGCAACTCGGGGCCCCGAGCAGGCCGGAGCCGACGCAGACGCTGGTCGAACTCTTCAACCAGCAGGATGCCATCCAGCGGCAGACCTTCCTCGAGTCGACGCCGCTCTCCGAGCGCATTCTCCTCGATGTCGGCGGGTCATTCAGGTTCGGCCAGAACTACATCGATGATGCGTTCGGCAATACCTCCCAGCTGCAGCAGTACGACTCGCGTTGGTATGCGCGCGCCGAGCTCGATGGCGTGCACCGGTTCTATGGCCGACTCCGTCTCTGGTACAACGTCTGGGAGTCAGATGATGGCGCGTCCGCTCCTCCCAACGAGGATGGCTGGACGGTGCCGATCGGCGAGCTCTACTGGTACGAACTCGACCTTGGCGGTGCCATGGCCAATTCGGGCAAGCGCCGGAGCGACCTGGACCTGAAGTTGCGCGGTGGCCGGCAGTACATCGTGTGGGGGCAGGGGCTGACGCTCTCCACCTACATGTATGCAGGAACCTTCGACTGGACCATCGGCCAAATCAACATCCAGGGCCTGGCTGGCGTGACCGCCGGCAACGACACGGTTGACTTCGACACCTCACGGCCGGGTTACGACACCGACACCGATCGTGCCTACTACGGTCTCAAGGCGGAGTGGCGACGAGGACAGGACCTCGTGCCATACTGCTTCGCACTGCTCCAGCAGGATGGCAATGCAGGACAGACCGACGTGCTGCTGGATGGCCTCGCCCCCGGTGGAGGCGGCTACCCGACCGAGTTCGACTACGAGAGCCAGTACTACGGGATCGGTGCCACCGGCTCGCTCGGCCGAAGCTGGCAATGGCGTGCCGAAGCCGTGTACGAGACAGGCACCACGCTGAGTAGTTCGATCAGCCCGACCGGTGCCGTGCTGCCCCAGGTCGAGGACGACATCAGTGCATGGGCGGGCGTGGTCGGCCTTCAGCGAGCCTTCGATGACCGCGCGCAGACGCGCTTCGACATGCAGTCGATCGTGGGGTCTGGCGATGCGGGACGACTCGACTCGGGCAATACCCTCGGGGGCCCGCAGCCGGGACAGGTCGACAAGGAATTCAACAGCAACGGCTTCCTCTACACCGGCTATGTCCTGTCGCCTTCGCCGGCGAACCTGTGGATCAACAGCGTCGGGCTGAGCGGCAACTGGCTCAGCCAGTGGCGCGCGTTCCGGGACATGCGCTTTGGCCTGACGGGGTTCACCTACCTTCGGCTCGACCCAGAGGCTCCGATCACCGCATTCGTCGACAAGGGCGGCTCGAACTGGGTCGGATGGGAACTTGATGCATCGATCGATTGGCGAATCATGAGCGATGTGAATCTGCAGTTCCTGTATGGCGCCTTCTTCCCGAACGACGAGATCTTCCCCGACAACCAGGACGATGCCCGGCACTTCATTTACGGGGGCGTGACCTATGCGTTCTGATCGCAGCACGCGTCGCATGGCGTGGGCCCGAGCGAGCCTCGTGCTGGTCTTGGGGGCTCTCGCCCTCCCGGGCTGCAAGGGCCGTCAGGTCGCGGAGTCCAGCGCAGTCGACCAGTTCCCCGGTGTCGATCAGGACATCGAGTTCATGGAGAAGGTCGAGTCCATGAACGCCGTCACGAACAACGACATGCTGCATGCGCTGCTCTTGGTCTCCAACGGGGTCGACCCCGCCCGGGACTACGAGGAGCGCGTCATCCTTGCCCGGCAGAAGGGTTGGGTCCCCAAGGACTGGGACAAGCCGGCCAACGAGAGTGCCTCGTCGGGTGACATCGCCGTGGCGGGTTGCCGGCTGGGCGGCATCGAGGGCGGCCTGACGATGCGGGTGTTCGGCCCGAGCGGCCGATACTGCCTTCGTGAGCTTGAATCGCGGGGGATCATGCCGACCCGGACCGACTATCAGTCTCTTTCGGGCCCTGAGTTCAGGGATTTCTTGAATCGGCTCGACCAGAACCTACTCTCACAGCGTCCGCGGTTTGCGGACCCGACCAAGCAGGAGGTCGGGCCCGACACCACGATGCCGTTGCCGCCCACGCCTGCGCGTGGCGGCTAGGAGAGTTGCCATGAGGATCCTGACCCTCCTTGCGATCCCGATGCTGTCTTTGGGCATGGCCTGCAGCGTGCATGCCGACGAGGCACCCGATCACGTGAAGGCCGCCGCGCAGGCCGCGCCTGATGGCGATGTCTACGCACTCTTCATCGACGTCAAGGGCAAGGTCAAGTGGCGCGCCAACGCGAAGGCCGCGTGGCAGGATGCAAAGGTCGATGACCGCTTGCCGGTCGGCGGTGAAGTTCGGACGGGCCTCAGTGGTAGCCGCACCACGCTGCGGGTCGGGCTGAACGCCACGGTACTGATCGACTCGGGATCGGTCTTCTCCATTCCCATGAGCGTGAAGGATGGCGATCAGCTGCGCACGCTTGCGGGGCTCAAGAGCGGCCGCGCCGACTTCAAGGTCGAGAACACCGGCCTGGGTGCTGATTTCCAGGTGGCCACGCCGTCGAGCGTGCTTGCGGTGCGCGGCACTGGATTTGCGGTGAGCTACGGAGCGCTCAAGGGCGCCGAGATTTCCGGTTCGCGCACCAACGCTCTGCGTGCGATCGAGCTGCGTTACGCGCTCGGCAACATGACCTACTTCCTGTCAGGTCAGGCTCGGTCGAGCCTGGCCATGCAGAATCCGGTGAAGCACGCGCTACTCACGACGATCGGCCCGCCGCCCTTGGGTGGTGGCCAGACCGAGGCCGAGCGTGAGCAGACCTTGACCCAGCAGCAGACCGGCACCGTCGGCAACAGCCCGGATGCGGTCCAGGCGCAGCAGACGGCCGATGCCACGCAGGAGGGGCGCGGCGATTCCTCGCTCGCCCGGCAGCAGTACTACATCGCGCTGGAGCAGTCGCTGCTCGTGCAGGTGGAGCTGGCGGATGTGAGCCAGCAGTTTGCTCAGTGCTCGGCCGAGTTCGAGACGGTCGAGCAGTCCGAAGCGGCGATGGCATCCCTCGAGGACGCGCGCGACCGCGCGGTCGACGGTGCGGCCGAAGGCGCGGTCGTGGTGGTTGAGGTCGATGAGGCCCGTGAGGGCATGCGCGCCGACCGGGATGCTGTGTTCCAGGGCTTCCAGGTCGTCACCGATCAAGCTGCTGGAACCACCGAATTGTCGGCCAGTGAGCTCGATGCCCTGGTCGCTGCAGTCCAGTCCTCGACTGATCTCTTCGGTGACCGTGCGGCGCGGTTGGTCGAGCTCGGCGGGCTGGTCGGGCAGGGGCGCAGCGATGCCGAGGCGGCGTTTGCGGCGGCGCAGGCAGCCGAGGGAAGCTTCGCCGGAGCCCTCGCGCTCATCGAGTCGATTGTTCCCACGATGACCGCGGGAAATGCCACGATCGGTGAGTACCGGCAGATCGCGCAGGCAGCCTTGGCGGCGGTGCAGGCGCTCTACGACAGCACACCATCGGCTGAGATCAACGCGACCTTGGTCGAGACCCTGCTTGAGTTGGCTGAAATCGGCGAGCGCGCCGCGCAGTCAGCTGAATTCCTGGAGCAGGCAGAAGAACAGCTGGCCACCTCGCAGTCCTACGCCGAGCGGTTGGCCATCGGCCGCGCCATTGAGCTGCAGCAGCAGGCGATCGATGCCGATGCGCAGATGCAGCTCTTGCTGGCGGCTGCGGGGGACCTGGTGGCTGAGAGTGCCTTGGCGCAGCAGGCCTTCGTTCACTTGGACGAGGCCATCGATGCGATGGTGCTGTCGCGAAACTTTGCAACAACTGCCCAGTCTGCTGCAGTTGATGCACAGGCTGCCATCACTCAGCTTTTCGACAATCACAGCCTTGCTGTGAGAGTGGCGAGCAACTACTTGGATTGGGAACGCGGCGTTGCGCAGGCTCAGTCTGGACGAGAAGCTGCAGAGGGATTCGCACAGATTGCTGAAGTACAGCGCGACAATGCACAAGCCAGTTACGAGTTTGTGCTGGATTTTGCGCAGAATCAGAACTGGGAAGCGGCGTACAACGAATCGCTCTTGACGGCTGGATTTGCATCACAGGCCCAAGCGGCGGCGGCAGGCGCCGAACAAGCTGCCGAAGATGCTGACGCGGGCTCGGACGCAGCGATCCTCGCGGGCGGAGCCGTGATCGCCGACATCGGCACGGCTTCGGGCCTAAGCGCCTACCTGGCTGATGCAGCTGCTGCGGCAGCAGCAGCCGGTACCGCAGGAACCGGACCAGGAGGAACGGGTGGAACGGGTGTGCTGGGTCAGGCGGGAGAACTGATTGCGAGCGGAAACACCACTCTGCAGGGGATTGACCAACCGGAAGAGGTCGATGAGGTCATTGACGGTGCGGTCGAAGCTCAAGGTGTTGCAGCCGGTGCGGTGGCGGATTACGGGCTCGATGGTGGTGATCTGCTTGCTGCCAACAATGCCCTTGAAGCGCTGAACGCCCGAATTGAGGCAGCCCGTGCAAGCTTGGAGGCCGCTCAGCAGCACTACGACCGTCTTGCTGCCTACGCATCCACATGGGCGCTTCGAATCGCCACCGAGAATATTCAGTCCGGCATCGCTCAGGCGTTGGCCGACGCCGGTTCCGCTGCCAACGCGGCAGAACGCGCTCGGGCCGCAGCCGACGAGGCGCAACGCGCTGCCAACGATGCAGCGACTGCAGCCGTGCCCCCGGGCGATGGCCAGCCCTGAGTG
>Ga0194116_10006033_pt1 | contig 13074 bp, 13 predicted proteins | sample TA2MahsurfametaG_4_FD_148617 | JGI IMG/M metagenome (GOLD analysis project Ga0194116, IMG submission 148617) | Freshwater microbial communities from Lake Tanganyika, Tanzania - TA2015008 Mahale S9 surface | ecosystem: Environmental > Aquatic > Freshwater > Lake | place: Tanzania: Lake... | reverse complement strand
TCCCCAATCCCCAATCCCCAAGAAGGCATTTTTTAACTTATAATTAGGTATTCTTCATAAATTTACAAAAAATTAAACTTTAATTTTTATTTAATTATATTAATAAACATAAAATATTAAATTAATTTCTCATTTAAATATTATAAATTCGAAAATTTATTTATTTATTGAACTGTCTAAAAAGTATTTTAATTTTTTTAATAAATTTTTCAAGGAATGGAGCAGCATAAAAGTGAAAAATTAAGATCTAAATTGACGGATTTTTGTGAGAACTCAGACTTACATTTAATTCGTAAACTTTTTTTTACAGGAAGCATATTTAAAGGAATAAATATTATACCAATTTTTCGAAATAATAATAATCTTGAAAATCAAAACACTAATTATATTTCAATCTGTAGAGAAGAATATGTCGAAATAAATGCTTAATTAAAACAACCAACAGAAACTTTCCTAAGATTTTTTATTATTCAAATTCTTTCTTGTTTAAAATATCTAAGCGATTGTGGTTTGATTCATTGTGATCTTAAATCTAAAAACATTTTTATTACTAAAGACTTTTTAGTTAAAATAGGCGACTTTGGCACTATAAAACAAAAGAGTGAATATAAAAAAATCCCAAACATTTCTACAAAGATGTTTCAAGCTCCTGAGTTTTATTTAAATTTAAGAGAAAAATTTACTTTTCAAAATATTGAGAAAATCGATATTTACTCGATTGGTTGTATTTGTTACAATTTTTTTTTTAATGATAATTACATTGATTCAAAAGATTTTGAAGATAATTACAAAGATTTAATTTTCTATGAAAAAATATATGAAAAGAAGATTCTATCCGAAAAATTTCCGAAAGAGATATCCAAAGAATTTTCTGATTTCCTTAAAAATACGCTAAATCCTCATATTGATACTAGATATAATATTCAAGAGACACTCCAATCAAAATGGATTTATAGAAATGAAAATTTCAAATATTTTACCGAGATTCACGATAATGATTCAATCAAATTTCTTTTAGAATTACAAAAGATTGATTTTTGTGAATTTTTAAAATCACGACTAATAATGAACATTTTTCAGAATGAAAACCACCAATTTCAAGAGAATGAACAATGTGAATTTGAGGATGTTTAACAAAAAATTTATTGGATGAGAAAAGGACTTATAAAGAAAGATCGATTAATGATCTCCAAAATTTTATGCTTAAAATATCCGAAAATAATAAAATTAAAGGCTTTATAACTCTTATTCTTATAAATTTTTAAAAGAAAATTAGTAATTAATTAAAACATCTTTTATTAGTTTGTATTTAAGGCTAAATGATAATTATAGAATTTTTTATATTCGATATATAAAATAATAATTTTCCTCTATGATTTTTAATAAAAAATATTTCAGTTTGCTTTAATTTATAATCATGTCTTTAATTTATAAAATTATTATTATTATTTAGTCTTTTATATATTTTATTTTTATAAATTTATTTAAATAATATTTTATCACTGAATCCGAAAAAGAAATTATTTTATTTAATTTCAATATTTGTATTTTTTGAATTTTCATTTTATTTTTCCTTAAATTTAATGTCTCTTTTTTATATTGTATTCTTCCTCTTCATCATAGTAATTATAATTATCTAAATTTTTTAAAGTCATAATTTCTAATTTTTACCTGAGCGAACTTGACCATAACGTTCTTGACCAGACATATTAGAAAGATTAAGTCTCATATTTTGATTATTGTAGCTATAATAACTTGAGCTAGGTTTGGATTCTTGGAACTCTACTTCTATTTCATGAGAAAGATTTGCGTTAGGTTGATTTTCGTCAGGTTCAAATCTCCAATTTTTTTCAGCAAAAAGCTTATATATTACATTTAAGTTTTTGCAGCTATTGCTATTTACATGAGTCAAAATGCCTCCACTTGGTATAAATTCGTTTGGTTTGGTCTCTACATTCAAGCCATCAACATTTAATTTAAGGCTTATATTAACATCTCTATTGCTAGCTATTTTTTATTAAAAGTATTAAAGATATAAATAAAAACATATATATAAATATTTTCTTTTTTTAAAGAATATAACAAAAAATTAATTTATTTCTAAAAATCAAAATTTTAAATCAATAGTTACCATTATATGCGATGTATCTTATTAATGTAAAGTAATTGTTTTTAACCGCTTCAGGCTTTTCAACACAAACTTTTTTATTGGATTGCTGTTGAACAGTGGAAATTACTCGTTTTAAGAATTCCTTTTCATTTGCTATCTTCGATTCATAATTTAGCAATATATAGTTATCCTTTCGTTCTTCGCTGGAAAAAGTATCTTGAACATCTAAAATAAAATAAATAAATAATAATATAAATTATTTATTTTTTAATAATTAAAATATTATTCTAAATATTACCTTGTTCTTCGGTCTCAGTAGCAGTGTCTTCAGCCTCTCCTCCATCTAGGATAACTGTTGTATAATAATCAACTTTAAAAATGTAAACTCCTTCATTTGCATAAATTAAATCATACACTTCTCTTTTAACATCTTTAGGCATCATTTTTCCAAGGAAACCATTGAAATTAGAAAATGTTACTTTATCCATGACTCCACTCAATAGATTATTTAAATCAGTAACAATAGTTTTTAATTCTTCTAAGTAATTATTATCCTTGTATATTTTATTTCCATTATTGATCATTGAAATACCGTAATTTATAAAACTAAAAATATAAAGTTTAATATAAAAGCTTAAACAAATATAATCATTTTCTTTTTAAATCTTAAAAAAATATATTGAAAATTACTAGCTACATATAGGATTAAATCAAAAGAAAATTTTTATAAATTATGAAATTAAGAATAATAATAATTTACTCGTTAACTCCGTAATCTTCAGAATTGAAGTTCCTGATATATTTTAAAAGGGGAAGATTAGTACGTGCGGCATTTAATATAGTAAGAAAAACTTCTATTATAATTTTTTCTCTGTATTTTAAAGAGAAGAATTTCTTCATTAAACAAGAAGTATTACGAATATTGTACAAACCACGAATTTCAATGCATTGTCCCTGATTTTCTTTTAAAAGATTATATCCAAATCTTGTTTGATTTGATTTATAATTGGGCTCTTCAACCATTAGTTGAGGATATCCAAGCAATATATTTAATCTGAGGAATTGATGCTCATCTTCTATCTCCAAAATTTTAAGAATAGAATTAACTAATTTAAAAGTTTCATTTTCATCATACATTGAAATATCATCTATAAACTTTGTGATTTCCATACATGAAAGCTTAGTGAATTCTATATTGTTTTTATTTAGCTTTACTATCAAATCGCAGAAGATTTTTTGGGAATTTTTGTAAATCAATTTCAAAAATGATGGGTGTTTCAAACATTTTAGATCTCTTTCTGATAGATTTATTTCAACATTATACTCTTTATCTTCTTCCCAGCTATGACTCATCTGGAATATTGAATGAACCAATTCTATTATCGGCAATGGATTGTTTAAATTAGGGCGGCTAATATCCCAATTTTCAGAAGCTTTTGAAATCGTGTCTGAGTAGCAAGGGCTATCGCGGCCCAATATGAAAGTAATTAAAAGAAATACAATTTCTTTGGAAGCAAAGTACTGAGCAATTTGAGGTGCAATGTTTGAAATATTTCGGAGAAGCTTTTTAAGATAAAATTTTTATTAATTTTTAATTAAATTTAAAGAAATAGTATAAAGATTAAAGAGGTTAAATTATTTTTCACGTTTTGTTTAATTTATAAAAAATATTAATTTACATATAAAATAGGAATAGTTCTGTTGACTAATTTAGAATTGACTTTAGGGAAAATTTTTATTAAGCTTTCAATGAATTTTGCGCAATTATCGTATAGATCTGAAATAGTTATACTTTGGTCTCTATTAAGAGATTCCATAAAGCCTTTGGGATTCGTTAGATATGTTTTATTGATAAGTTCGAACAATAATTCACAATGGGTTTGAACAATGGAAGAAGTTTCATTGAAAAGGCAATCTTGAACTAATTTTTGGTTTTCTAAAAGAAATTTGAAAAATGTGTTCAAGCGGAATTTACTATCTCCAACCAGAAGAACAAATTTTTCTTTGGCAACTTTGAGCAACTAAATTAAGATTTTAAGAAAAAATTTTTATTAATATTATTTAAAAAACCAAAAATATTTTATTTATATTGATTTTTAAACAGACTCATTTAATTACTTTTTCCTTGTCTTTATTTGATAAAATATTGAAAATAAAGTTTATAAATGCAATAACTATCTTATCGCAAATTTCTTCTTTGAGATCATTTCCTTTATTTATTGCATCATCAAGTAAATTAATAACATTTTCGAAGAAATAAGAAGAGTTTTCATCTGAAATGTTTTGATGTTTTTCGAGTTGATTATTATCTTCAGTAATCTCCAAGTAATACTTTTTAGGGATTAACCTTTCAATCTCAAAAAATGGGATAAATTGATAATATTCATTTTTTGAATTTTCATAGAAAACAGAGTTAAAAATTTTAGATTCCATTTCTTTATATGAAGGTTTTCCCAAATGGTAAATTAAATCATAATTCTTCTTAATTGCTTTTTCTTGTTCTTCTTTAAATGAAATTAAATTATCTTCATTTGAAAGTTGCTCTGAAACAAGAACCTTAATTGGACTTTTCTCTCTTCTTTCATAAACAAGCATATAAGCTGATTGAATACTATCGTAATTAGAACGGAAATTCCAAGAAGAAGTATCGTTATCTCCATTATCCATTTTTCCTCCGAAGCATTCTTCTTCGAGTTTTTGGATGCTATGAATTTGTTTTTTATTTTATAATTTTAAAAAGTTCAAAAATTTTCAAAAAAATTCTTTAAATTTAACTTTCTTTTTATTTGTTTATTTTAGAATTATAAATTAACATTAAAATAAAATTAAAAAATTTATGCATTTTATTCGATAGATGATTAAAAAGAAAGAATGAAAATTAAAAAATTGAGTACTTAAACTTGCTGATTCTAGAATCATTGAACTTAAGCCAGTTTTGTGTATGTTGTTCGTTTTCAGGGTCATAGCTCATTTTACTATCATTTCCATTTCTAATAGCATTAATATAAGAGAAATAATGCCCAGCATCAGCAGATCCAATATGCACATTTACTCCGACTAAATGATATTCATAGTAATCATTATTTTTAAAGTAAATTTCATCATTTTCAAATTGCAAATCTGGACCTTCTTCATTGTTTTCAGATTTATTTGCTCCAGCATGTTTGGCAGCATTTTTCCTAGCCATTTCTTCTATGGTATAATTCTTCAAATTAAGCACTTTTGGGAATTCCAATCTTGAATTTATTTTCTCATTTCTATCCGTTTCATAATTGTAAAATATTCTCTGTAAGTGAACAATTAGAACATTGGGTAAATCACTCAAAACATTTCTTTTAGTTATAGTAACTTTCTTATTACAAGTGTCACAATGGTACTCATCAATTTTTTCAGGTGAAATGTATTTTTCTAAAGAGTCGTAAATGGTTTTCATATTGCTAACTTCCAAGCTAAGACAAAACATATCTTCAAAGCGATTTTTAGCTGTGCCACAGCCATCTTCACATACAAGCTGTGAGCAAGACTTTCCTCCAAAAACTGAATTCATTAAATACTTGAAATTTGTAGGTTTAAGTGCAGATTCTATTTTATCAATAAATCTCGAAAGGAACTCTTGTGCATCTTGTTGTATGGATGTATTTGTTGGATTACCATCCCAATCTTTAAAACTGAAACAAAATCCTTCTGGATTATAATCTTCTCTATTAGAATATTCTAAATACGAAAACATTCTCTGAACTTGATGGAAAACATTATCATCGACTCCATAAGCATTATTTGTATTAGGTTCTTCACTATCATCCACTTGTAAGATAGCTCTTCTAAAGCTTGGAACCATAAAGAACTGTTGTAACATAGAATTCATATAGCAAATACATCCAAGATTTTTTAAGCCAACATGACCTTCTACTTTAGTATTATAGGAATTATAGAAATTATAACGTGAAAGCTGAGAGTAAGCTCCACCTCTAGTTGTATTGGAATTGCTTGTTTCCTCATTTTCTTTTTCGCTGTTTTTGTCTGAATCCAATATATTAATTTGAAAGAATTTCTCAAAGTTTTTAATAGAATTATTTAACTTTGCCAATACAAATTTGAAACAAGAATTCCTAATTTGCTGATTAGTATTCCTGTTTGCTTTATGATCTGAAAACAAGTCAGGATTAATGAATTTAAGCTTGTCAAGTTTTTCATTTAGATCTTTGTTTGATTGCTTGAACAGAATTTTCGTCATAATATCTTGGATTAGAGAGAAATTTTGAGAAATTTTTTCTTTGATTTCTGTTATACTTTCACAAACTTTAGAAAGAATTTTTAGATAACCAATGAATATTTCATTTTTAAGATTTACATTATTTAAGTTATTTATATCATCACTGACGCTTTTAGCTAAATGCATTAGAAAAGCTTCTGGGCTGATGCTGGATTCCTTGAGGATTTTATCAAAGGTTTCTTTGTTCGATAGATAAATTTCAAATAAATATGAAAAAAATTCGAAAAGTTCTGAATAGTTTAAGTTTTCAGCATTTTTATCATTTAGTTTTACAACATGGTTTATATTATTATTATTATTATTTGAATTTTCTTTGGTAGACTTGATTTCATTTGAAACTAAATCTAGATTTATAATATCAGAAGAATTACTGGTTGAGTTTATATTCACAATACTATTTAGATTATTCAAATTAGGATTTTCAATTGTTGATATGAATTTAAATAATTCAGAAAATAAGAATGCAACTAAATTATATTTTTGATTACTATTAGATATTTTGCAAAGTTTAATAAGCGAAAATGAATATTTCTCTCTAATTGAAAGGCTTTTGTTAAGTAGTCCGTGTAAGCAAAGTTTACTAAACTCATTTTTTTTTTTATTTAAAATAAGGCTTTCGATTTCTTCGCCTTTATCGCTGAAGCTAATAAGAGCACAAAAAAGCTCAAATGAATTTTCCATAATATCTGCATCTTCATTTGAAATTTTAATTCTGGAATTAAAACTAATTAGTAAATCAATTAAATTGGTTAATAAATTTGTATTATTCAAGGAAGAGATTATTCTATCCCCTAATTCTCCTTCGAAAATTCTTTCTAATGTATTTGAGTCAAGTTGAACTGAACCTTTTCGAGTTATTTCTAGATTATCGCTTTTTTCATTTATGTTTTGTTCATTTACAGATAAGCCTATCTGAGTGCTTGGAGTATTTTGAGGTTCTTCTTGATCTAAATATGCTGCAAGTTCGTCTTGAGAAATTTGCGGTCCTAATTGATCTGATGTTCTTTTCGGAACAGAAGGGAAAAAATTAGTTGAAATGTTTTTATTCGTTTCTTGAGTGGAAGAAGTACGTTTTATTTGGCTTATTATTTCGTTAACCCTTTTTATTATTTCATATCTATTTAATGAAGAATTGTAAAAAATACGAATAATTTTCAATAAAAATTGATTGCAAATTTTATTCATTAATGAAGGTTCGCCTGTTTCTTTTGATATTGAAGCGAATTCAGATAATTTTGAATGAAGAATCTGAATTCATATTTAAAAAAGTTAAAAATAAACTTTCATTATAAATTTATATAAACATTTAGAAATAAAAAAAAATTTTTTAAATATATTAAAAAGACAAATTAAATAAAAATTACATCAACTAAATGCTTAAAGCCATCATATTTAATAAAATTCTTCATCCATTCAATCTTTCTTTGTTTTATCTCTTCATAATTATTTTGATCTAAGCCTAAAATGGCCTCCTCATTTAAGAAAGAGTCCACACCTTCAAAATCAATCTCGATATCTTCTAAAAATGACTCGATAATTTGTAAGGAATAAATTAACTTATAAATATTCTTTGCATCAAGGAGCATTTCCCAATTGTCTCTTCCATCAAGAATATTCCTGTATATAGTGGGATTTGTAGTAATTTTACATAGGAATCCAAAAGCTTCTTTGGCTATGCTTTCATTTAAATCTTGTAAATAAAAAATTGTATTAAAGAAATTTTCATTATGAGAAAGTTTATATCGAGGCAAGACAATTTTATCAATATTATGGAACTCATATGGTTCATCAAGTCTTTTAAGATCATTTCTATAGCCCATATTTTTGAGGTTTTCCCAAACTGTAAGCTTTTTTTCAGGTTTTCTAGAACAATCAACATAAAAAGAAACAAAGCCATCTCTAGGGCAAAATCCTGAATTCTCTATATCGTATTGATTAAAGAGAAAATTAACTCTATGATCATCAGGTGCTATATCATCTCTAGCATTGGTTACTGCTTTCACAAAGCGGGCACAGTCTTCTCTTGTCATTTTACCTTCTGTAGAGTAATTGTCATACCATTCATTAAAGACTTTTATCACTTGTGGGACAACTTGTCCAGATTTACTCAATAAATCAGCTTGTGGAATCATTTGGTCTAAACTATTCATAAAGGTTTTAATATCATCATTGTCTTCAAGCTATTTTAAAGTAATATTGTTTTAATTGTAATTTTTAATTTAGTTTAGAAGTTTTGTGTATGATTCATAGAGTAATATTAAATAATTAAAAGCATTGTTTTTTTTGTAGATTATTTATTTAATTTAAGATATGAGAAATTTTGAATTACGTTAAAATCTTGAATAGTTTTTCCGTTATCAGTGTCAACTACATCATAATTTACAATTCTTAGTTTTAAAAAGTCTACAGCCACTCCAACTTTTTTACTTATAATTTCTTTTAGATCCCAAATCGTCGTATTTCCAAAAACCTTAATATAACTATCAGGGACTTTTGGAATAAAAGAATTTATTTTTAATTTTATAATTTTATCTTTGATCAATCCAGCATGAGATTTGACTCTTGCAGTGCCTTTTTTCTCGCTTTCTTCTATCATAAGATTCAAAACATTTAAACATTTAGTAATTATATTATGCTTTTCTTCAGATGAATAATTGCTTTCAACTGTTTGGTTTATTAAATCTATGCATTTTTTAAGTAAGATTTCAGATTGATATTCAACAAATTCTCCTTGAATATTCTATAGTTTTTAAAATTAAAAACAAACTAAAAATAGCTTATCAGAATAAAATTATCTATCAAATCACTTAATAAAAAATAAATAAATTAATAAAATTTACATTGTAAAGAATATGTAAAGTTTCTATCCCTTTATTCATAATATCTGTTGAAAAGCTTTCAAAAACAATTTTCCAGAGAATATCAAACCCAATTAAAGTTTCTGGTAAGCAAAATACTTTAACTTCTAATTTTTCTCTCTAATAAAAATATTTAACAAATTTAAACAAAGAGTAAATAAAGTAAAAAAAATATTTTATTATTATTCAATCAAATTAAATTACATAATAAGAATAGTCTAAATTCTCTTTTATCTTATTAATATCTAAAAAGACTTTCAAATAAGATTCAAATGCTTGAATGGATAAATTCTGGCATTTCTTTGAATCAGAACAAATTTTATTATTGAATAAATTGAATATTTTTTCTTCAATTTCAAAGCTTAGATTTTTTTCAATAAACTTTTTTATCCATTTGTAAAATTCTTGAGAGTCTTTTTCACAAATAGGATTATTATTTAAAATTTCAAAGATAAAATCAATTGGATCTGGATCAATATTCCAAACACCTTCACTAATTAAAATATTTAAAAAATTAAGCCTTGCCCGTAAATTTTGAGAATAAGTGAAATTATCAAAAGGTAATAAATCAATGTCTTTGGTCCAATTTTTATTTTCTATCATTGCTTTAACTTTATTTTTAAACTCAGTAAAATTTTTAATGTATAGATTGACAATCTTGTCTTTTTCAATAAAATTTTTTTCAAATATGTCTTTGCTTTCTATCTCGAAAACAATCGCAGGAGACTGTTCGTTTAAGTTATTTTCGTCTTGATTGCTTTCTGAAATTGAATTGATATTTGGATAATTTTTATTAATAGCATTGTTATCTTGATCCGTAATAAATTTCCCTAGGAGCTTATAAGACAAATAAGTATTTTCATTGTTTTGGATATTTACTATCAGATCGCTTAAAACTGAGTTCATAAGCCTATTATTTAGCTTTGTTACTTGGAAAATTTTATTTACAAGAATTCCAGTTTTTTCCTCATCATCGGTTTTACTGGCGAAAAGTCCTTTTAAGAAAAATTTTATACATTTTTCAAGCTCATTTTCAGGTTGAGAAGGATGAGTTGCAAGGTCATAAATTAAATCTATTTCTTCATTAATCAAAACATGCGGTTCTGATTGGTATATATTCTCTAAAAGCATTTTTATATGTTTTTCTTTCAAACTTTGGGAAATCTCTTTCAGTGTTTTCAATATAGTAAGTTTTCCTTCTAAGTCACCTTTTTTAGTTCCATTCCAAATAATTTCCATTTCTCCACTGGACAACTTATCTTCTTGAAGCATTATTTCGAGTAAATCTTTAGATTTATTAATTAATTGAATATGTGAATTTGGACCATAAATTTCATAGAATATCTTATGTTCTTCAATAATTTTCAAAATTTTTGAACTTTTTTCAGCTTCATTTTTAGAGCTCTTGATTAAATCTACAATTGTCTTAACAGCACTAATTCTCTTATCAAGTAGAGAAGTTTTCAACATTTTCAGTGAAAAAGAGAGTCCGAAGTTCTCGACTACTTCATTTCTTTCTTCTTGTGAAAGCGTGTAGGATAAATAGCATCTCAAAACTTTAGTTATCAACTCAATTGTTTCTTTTTTCATATATCTTAAATCATTTTGATTTAACTCATTTAAATAATTTATAACATTTTCCTTCATGATGTTTGCTAAAATAATTACATATTCCTTATGAAAAAGGCTACTTGCACTGGCTATGAAATTGAAAATATAGTATAGCAGCTCTGGATTTAGCTTGTCTTTTGTGTCTTTCTTTAATAAGGCAAGCAAACTCTCAAAGCCGCCCAAACTTGCGAAATTGTTGATTAGTAAAGCAAAATAGAAAGAAAAACTATTACTTTTGCCGATGACATATGATTTTCTTCCTTCATGTTCGAATAAAATAAAATCATCAATACATAAGTTTTCAGGGGTTTCTCCATTTTTTGTTGAAGAGCCACCTGTATACAAACCCAGTTTTTGAATTCTTTTACTTATCGCAGGAATTGTTTCATCGTATCCCTCCTGATCACCAAAATAAATGCGATTATTAGAATCTGTCGATTTTGTCTTATCAGGCCAAAACTTGGTATAATTCTTCCAACCAGCAAATGACTCAGGATAAATTCTAAAGCCAATACGGTAATCAACTTTTTTTAAACCATTTATTGTTTCTTCATTTCTGATAGTTATTGTGGAAGGATACCATCTTCCTCTATCTTGGCAATCTATTACATCAAAAGGTTGTAAATTCATACGCCAATTATAATCCTTAGTCATTGAGCCAGCAGGGGCATATTCAAAAGAATTGTTTGTAAGGAAAATTAAATTTGAGTCTTCAGCTGTTCTAACTGAGAACTTGTTTTCAGAAACTTCGACTACTAATCCACGTGTCCATATTTTTTTATCTGTTTGGTAACTTCGCTTGTTTTCTATGAAAACATCGATTTCTTCTCCTTCTTTGATGCAAGAAAATCTTGATTCTTTTTGTTGTAAGTAAGATTCCTAATGAATTAATAATTATGAATAATATTAGAAATACATTTTAATTTATTTTATTATAGGAATAGGTTATAGAAAATAAATTGAAAATCACAAAAATAAAAATTTCATTTTATTTTAGGATGAATAATTGAATTTTAAAAGAATAAAAGTATAAATATTGAAAATTTAAAAATTTATTGATTTTATTTTGAATGATTTTTTTTGAGATTTTAATTTAAATGAATTTATAATTTTTTATTTTAATAAATAATTTGATTAATAAAAGAATAAATTAAATAATAGTTAAATAATAACAAGAAATCGAAAAAAATAAATATATAATTAAATAATTTTATCAAGTAAAACAATAAGTAGATAAAATAATAAAATAAAAATTAAAAATAAAAGAGTTGAAAATAGTTATAAATTTTTTAAATAATACAAAATTTACATTGAAATATTCTGCTGTCATTTGCTTCTTATATCTTTTATTTTGATCTATTTTCGAGCTCATGTTAAATCCCATTCCTTTATAGTATGGTTTTGAACAATCAAAAATTTCTTTGACGGATTCCCATAAAGGAATGTAATTGTTGAAATGGTAAAATTTCAAAAATAATTTTAAGTAAAGCAAAAGTATATTGGAGGCTATTTCGTCTCCATTTTCTCCATATATGTAATGCTGTCTTAAAATATTGTTTATGCTTTCTTTGGAAAATTTTTTGATGAAATAATCAAAGTCTGATTCGTTGTTTTCAAAATACTCTTCAATTGACTTATAATTTAAAATTTCTTCTAAAATTTTAATTAATTCTTGTAATTCGTTGGTTTTATCTAAATCTCTTAGCCAACTTAAGTGAATTTCATGTTCTATTGTCTCTAAAACTTTTCTTATTTTTGTTTTGTAATTCTCCATGCTTATTAAAAATTATATTTTTTAATAATAAATCAATAATAATAAATTTTGATGGAGAAAAAATCTCAATTCAATTTAATGTATAATAATTTAAACAAAATCCTTACATATATACTTTAACAAATATATTTTAATCAAAAATTTTTATCTTATTAATGTTTTTTATTAAGTATTAAATAAATAAATCTGACTTCTTAGCTTTATTTTTAAATCACTAGCTTCATATTTAAGAATTTTATTAATTGTAAATTTATTTAGCAAATTAATAAAAATTATATTATAATTATATTTTTTATTCCTTTAATAAATATTTTAATTAAAAATATTTATTAAATCCTCAATTAGCATAATTTAATATTATATGAATTTTAGATAAAAAAAGAATTTTTTAACTAATTAGTTAATATAATAAAAGATTAGAATGGAGATTTATTTTGGGGATTTGTGA
>Ga0194116_10006032_pt1 | contig 13076 bp, 10 predicted proteins | sample TA2MahsurfametaG_4_FD_148617 | JGI IMG/M metagenome (GOLD analysis project Ga0194116, IMG submission 148617) | Freshwater microbial communities from Lake Tanganyika, Tanzania - TA2015008 Mahale S9 surface | ecosystem: Environmental > Aquatic > Freshwater > Lake | place: Tanzania: Lake... | reverse complement strand
ACAATCTCTTCTACCAAAGCTACAGGCTCCATCTCTTGGACTGGTTCTACTACTGCAAGCTCTTGAGCCACTTCCATCTCCACGATCTCTTCAACTGGCGTCGCTACAATCTCTTCCACTAGGTTTGCAGACTCCATCTCTTGAACAGGCTCTACTACTGCAAGCTCTTGAGCCACTTCCATCTCCACGACCTCTTCAGCTGGTGCTACTACAATCTCTTCCACTAAGACAACAGGCTCCATCTCTTGGACTGGCTCTACTACTGCAACTTTTTGAGATTCCTCAACACTATGCCCCACAATAGAACCCTCTAAAACAATATGTTCTTTTGGGATCTCTTGATCTGATTGCATTTCTGAAACATCTAGTGCCGTAACTTTTTTGTCTAACTCAGAAAACTTCTCAACGAGATTTTTTTCTTCAGGCTTCTTATGCGATTTACTACTTTGCGAAACGACGGAAGATTGAGAATCCTTTCTTGCTTTCTGATTTGCAACTTCTTCTTTTTGACGGACTCTAAAGTTTACACTTGATTCAATTTTGGATTTAACTTCAGGGCTTTTTGCAGCAGCTTGAGGTACATTTGACTCTCTATTTTTTGCTTTTGGCTTTGGTGAAGACACTCTCTTTTTGGTAATTGTAATCCCATTTCTCTTTTTCCCCGATCCTGCAGCCGCAACAACAGCTTTACTATCAGACTGCTCTTTCGGACTCACCTTAACAGCCTCTTTGGAAGACCTCTGAACTACCTTAGGCCTACTTGCAATTTTTTCATCTTTTGGTTGAGAGCCTTGGGTCCCAACTAATAATGTGTCTTTAATTAAGTTTCTATCACTATCTGATATGTGCCTTGCTAGAGCATTAAAGACCTGCTCAGAATTTCCATCTTCTAATAAACTCGCTACATCCTCTGGAGCAAGGGAAGAAGAAACCCTATCACTAAAATTTATATATTCCGGGTTAAGCTCAAATGAAACATCCAATCTTTCAGAATATACGGTCAATGGCGCGAGTAATAAGATCCATTTCCATCTTTTCATTTGAATTCTCCCTTAAAAAGGTCTACACAAATTTATTCTGTAGCTTTTTTTTGAATCGGATTTTTACATGAATATATAATATAAGAAATATAATTTAAAATATTTTTTATCAATTAAAAAAAATTAATAAAACATATATCCATTTGAAAATTTTTTATTATTAATAATCCAAATTTTACATGTTAGAAAAAGAATAAAAATTAATTTAGAGATCATCTTTTCAACCGAAAAAAATGAAAAATTACTTGTTGGATATTTACTATATTTTATAGAATTTGTTCACTTAATTTTAAGATTCGAGGTTTACAATGGCAAAAGGCGCAAGAGAGACAATTAAGCTCAAAAGCACAGAAAGTTCTGAAACTTACTGGACTAGAAAAAACAAAAGAAATACAACAGCTAGACTTGAGCTGAGAAAATACGACAAACAACTCAAGCGTCACGTTATCTTCAAAGAAGCTAAGTAGTTTTTAGCTTTCCGAAGTCCTTCAGTGACTGCTTCTTTGTGTATTAGCAAAGACTTCAACAAGCTCAACTCATAATACATAGCACAAAGCATAATAGCACGTGTCAATATGGGTAATTACAAATAGCGGCTTATAGCCCAGTCTAGTATAGGCTGGGTTTTATGCTTTCAGGGATAACTGCGATGTACGAAATTTCGGTAGCACTTAAATATCTTCTTCCTAAAAGAAAACAACTCTCCGTTACTCTTATAGCCCTCATGTCTGTAGGCGTCATCTCTCTTGTTGTTTGGCTTACTTTAATTTTTCTTTCTGTAACCTCTGGGATGGAAAAAAACTGGCTTAAAAAGCTTACCGACCTAAATGCTCCTCTTAAAATAACACCCACGCAGGCCTATTACTCTTCTTACTACTATAACATAGATTCTATATGTTTTTCTTCTAACTATCAGACAAAAACAATAAGGGAAAAAGCACAGAGTGAATTCACAGACCCCTACGATCCCGAATTCGATGAAGAACCACCACAACACTGGAATGCTAAAGATCTAAATCCAGATCTTTCAATGAAAGACCCTGTAAAGATCGTCTACGGTATACTTGATGAGCTAAAAATAAAAAAGACTATAAAATCATTCCAAGACTTTGAAATGAGCGGCGGCTTACTTAAGCTACAGCTCTTAAGATCAAGCTCTCCTTGTTTTACAATTAGAGGTCTAGAGACTGTGAACTTTTTATCTCAAGTCTCGTATATAACCTCATTCCCCGAAAACAACCCTTTTCTTCACGAAAGCATCCTTCCTCCTTCAAAAAGAGATATCGAAAATCTTCTATACCTCTCAACAAAAAACCTAGAAGGGACACAGGCCGATGTAGCACCTAAAATCAAGTTAAGCAATCCTAATGAATTCAGCCAAAAACTTAATAAGACACTAGCTCATGCTGGTATCGAAACCCTAAACAGCACCTCGAGTCTATGGAGAATACCCATAGAGCTTATGACAGAAAAGCAACAATTTAATGCTTTTGGTTATTTCCAAGATGGCAAACTGGTCCAAGTTTTAATTAGTGAAAAGAACATCAAGGGCAAAAAAACATCCTACGATATCGTTGAAGGCAAAATCAAAAAGATAAACGAAAATATCATTTTTGAAACAGGCCGGCAGCATCATATATTGCAAAACTCAACGCCCGTCGTAACACCAGACCCTGTAGAACTTACCACGGATTTCCTAGACCTTGACTCCTCACAAACTAGCTCTGTCTCTGATATGCGCATTCATGGAGAGATAAAAATTCAAAATCAAAAAATCCAAGGCCTTATTCCTTGGAACAACCTTTCCATAAGCACCTTATCGCCAACAACAACTTTTACTCATAAGCCAACTTCATCCCCTTTATGGGCATATAGCGTATCTGGCAGTCATGACAACTCGCAAATGCACCTGCCCGACTACAACCACAACGACTACCCCATACTCCTGCCCAAGAACTTTCAGGACAGCGGCGTTTTACTTGGAGATAAAGGGTACATATCTTATAACTCATCTACTGTTAGCTCGATGCAAGAAATGAGACTTTCTGTGCACGTGGCAGGCTTTTATGATCCAGGCATAATGTCTATCGGCAATAAATGCATCATCGTACCAAATGAAGTTACCAAGGCAATTAACTCAACGACCTCTAGCCATTTTTTTGATAAAATTGCAACAAATGGCATTCAGATATGGCTGAGCGATTTAAAAGATGTTGACTCACTAAAACAGTCACTTGAGTCCGATCTTGTTAAAAATCAAATAAATGAATATTGGCAGATTTCTTCTTACAAGGATTACGATTTTGCAAAAGATCTACTACAACAGTTTCAAAGTGACAAATATCTCTTTACACTGATGGCAATTATTATTATTACCGTAGCCTGTTGCAATATCATCTCACTCCTAGTTCTTCTAGTGAATGACAAAAAAAAAGAAATAGGGATCCTTCTTTCTATGGGAGCCTCTTCAAAAAGCATAGCCCTTATATTCAGCTTCTGCGGTGTGATCATGGGAACTATAGGATGCATCTTCGGCTGCGTTATGGCTCACCTGACGCTTAGAAACATAGATTCTATAGTATCCATCCTTAGCAAAATACAGGGGCATCAAGCCTTCAATCCTAATTTTTATGGCACCCATTTGCCCAACGAGCTAAGCCCTGAAGCACTTTTCTTTGTAGCTATAGCCACACCCATCTTAGCTCTGAGTGCAGGCCTAATCCCCGCAATAAAAGCATGTCTTCTAAAACCCGCATCTATACTTAGGTCAGAATGAACCCTGAAATCGTGATATCAACCAAACACCTGTATAAATCATTTCAATCCTCAGAAAAGATCGACATTCTAAATGACATTAACTTTGAGGCAAGAAAAGGAGAGACTGTCGCCATCACAGGCAAGTCAGGCTCAGGCAAAAGCACCTTATTAAGCATTCTTGGCACTTTAGAGTCAGCAACAAGTGGAGATGTAACCATATGCGGAAAAATGTCCTCTCAATCCAATACCTCTGAGCTACGCAACCACCATATAGGATTTATATTCCAATCTTTTCACCTTCTTGAAGACTATTCAGTACTAGAAAACGTGCTAATGCCGGCTAAAATAGCAAGAAAAAGTACATCGAAAGGATCAGAGTCGCATAACCGAGCCCTCCTTTTATTGGAGCAAGTAGGCTTGAGCCATCGCACACACAGCTCAGCAAAGACTCTTTCAGGAGGGGAAAAACAAAGAGCCTGTATTGCTAGAGCCCTTTGCAACAGCCCTGATATCATTTTAGCAGACGAACCAACAGGCAATCTTGATCGGACCAACGCCGAAATGGTAAGCAGAATACTTTTCGAAAATGCAAAAAATACTAACAGCACGTTAATATTAGTTACACATGATCAGGAACTTTCCCAGCACTGTGATAAATCGTTTCATCTTAAAGACGGTTTCCTGCATCTTGTTAAATAAATTACAATGGAAAAAGCGGTAATGAATATTCTGATTATTGGAACCGGATATGTTGGCCTTGTTACGGGAACATGCTTTGCAGAAATGGGCCATAACGTTACATGCCTTGATATAGATGAAAATAAAATCGATGCATTACAAGAAGGGATAATCCCCTTTTACGAACCAGGCCTTAAAGATCTTGTGAAAAAAAACAGTCATAAGAAAAGACTCCTTTTCTCTTGTGACTACGAGGAAAGCGTACCCAAAGCTGATGCAATCTTTGTAGCTGTTCCCACACCTAGCGAAAGCGACGGTTCTTGCGATTTGAAATATTTCCGATCTGCCGTTAAAAGCATCGCTCAACATATGAGCACATACACCGTGATTGTCAATAAATCGACAGTTCCTGTAGGAAGCACTTCAGAAATCCACGACCTTATCAAAAGCGAACTTTCAACAAGAAATGTTTTAGTTGAGTTTGATATGGTTTCAAATCCAGAGTTCCTTAAAGAGGGATCAGCTGTAACAGACTGCCTATCTCCAGATAGAATCATCGTCGGCTTATCATCCGTAAGAGCTAGAGCTGTCATGGAAAAAATATACCTCCCTCTGACAGTTAAAGGATCGACCCTTATCGTAATGGACCCTTGTTCTGCTGAGATGACAAAATACGCAGCAAATTCTATGCTTGCCACTAGAATATCTTTCATGAACGAATTATCTCGCTTATGTGAAAAAGTAGGCGCTAATATCGATGAAGTCAAAATTGGAATTGGCTCTGATAAAAGGATAGGTCCCTACTTCCTTAATGCAGGAATCGGATATGGTGGATCTTGTTTTCCTAAAGACATTAAAGCACTTCAAGCTCAAGCCAAAAGCGCTGGCATAGAGCTCTCGATTTTAAAAGCTGTCGATCAGGTAAATAAAACACAAAAAGACCATATCATTAATATTATAGAGGGATATTTCTCTGATAAAGGTGGTATTACTAATAAAACAATCGGTATATGGGGACTGGCTTTTAAACCTGAGACAGATGATATGAGAGAGGCACCTTCGATAGATATCATCTCAAAACTATATACACTTGGCGCCAATATTAAAGTATTCGATCCTATATCTCAAAAAAATGCAAGGTATTACCTTAGCAATTATCCAAAAATCGTATGGAGCGAAAACCAATACGCCACATGTGAAAATGCAGATGCTGTCATCCTTGTCACGGAGTGGAGTTGCTTTTTAACAAGCGATCTATCTTTAGTTTATAAAAAAATGTCAGGCAAAGGATTCTTTGACGGACGCAATGCCTTCGATAAACAAAAAATGAAAGAACTGGGTTTTGATTATTACAATATTGGAACCCCTTCAATCGATCAACAACTTGAAATTACGACATGGTAAAGCTATGACATTTTCCTCCTACCTAGCTTCAAGAAGAGATCTTATAGAAAAAACCTTGGAATCGCTCATAACTCAAAAAGAAGGTCTCCCACACAGCACCCTCTTTGAAGCAGCAAGATACAGTCTCCTTGGCAAAGCCAAAAGATTAAGACCCCTTTTAGCTCTAGTAACAGCTGAAGCCTTTGGAGCCCATATTGAAGATTGCCTTAAACCGGTGTGCGCCCTTGAGCTCTTGCACACCTATTCTTTGATACATGACGACCTACCATGCATGGATGACGACGATATGCGCAGAGGAAGACCCACCTCGCACAAGGTTTTTGGCGAAGCTGTAGCCGTTTTATCTGGCGATTACCTACTCACCTATGCATTTGAAGTTATTGCCACCTGCCAAAACATTACTGCAGAGCAAAAAGTTGAGCTCATCAGAGTCCTATCACAAAAGTCAGGTGCCGAAGGAATGGTTGGAGGACAACTTATAGACATCTTAAACGAAGGAAAACAAATAGACTGGAATACATTAGAATTCATCCATCGTTATAAAACGGCAGCTTTGATCTCCGCATCGCTAGAATTCGGAGCTATACTTGCAAGTGCAAGTAAAGAGGATAGAGAAAAACTCCAATCTATAGGAAATGCTGCTGGCATTTCTTTTCAAATTGTTGACGATATACTTGATGTTACCAGTTCAGAAAAAGAACTAGGCAAACCGGTCTTTTCTGATGAGGCTAACGCCAAATGCACAGCTGTTACTCTTCTTGGGATCGAAAAGGCTCAACAAACTGCACAAGCTCTGATGTTGTCAGTAAAAAATGACTGTAAAGACCTTTCGATTTCTTCAACCGCAATAGAAGAAATGCTACAAAAGCTCCTAGACAGAAACTTTTAAGCAGAGAACAACTTTTTCTTGATATAAATAAAATTAATCTTATAAAAACTTTTAGTTGGCGTATTAATAAAATCTTACGCTGTTAATATAGTAATTTTTTACAAAGGATCGAACTCTAATGAAATCTGCTTGTACTATGAACGACATAGAAAAACAACTCGCTTCATTTTTTCATAAGAACAATCAAGTTAAAAGAAATATTGGAAAAAGATTCTTTGATATACTCTTCAGCCTCTGCATATTGATTATGATCTCACCGATCATTGTTTTGCTCACCATACTAGTTAAGACAACTTCAAAAGGACCTGTATTCTATTCTTCTAAAAGAATCGGAGCTGGCGGTCAACTTATACACTGCTGGAAGTTTAGAACTATGTTTGTTGACGCCGATGCCAAGCTCAAAGAAATCCTAGAAACAGACCCTGAAATGCAAAGAGAATGGCTAGAGCACTACAAATTAAGAAATGATCCCCGCATCACAAAAATTGGATCCTTTTTAAGAAAGACATCCCTCGATGAGCTACCACAATTTTGGAATGTATTAAAAGGTGATCTTAGTACAGTGGGTCCAAGACCTTTATCTTCAGATGAAGTTCTGAGGGTAATTATCCAAGGGCATGGCAGAATGTTCTCAGTAAAACCTGGTATTACCGGTTTGTGGCAGACATCAGGCCGTAATCTCATACCTTTCGATATGCGTATAAAAATGGAAGAAGAATATGTAGAAAAACAATCGTTCCTTTTAGATTTGTACCTAATATTAAAAACTGTTCCTATGATGATATTTCCTAAAGGAGCATTTTAATGGACAATATTAACACGATCCTTGTAACAGGAGGAGCTGGGTATATTGGAAGCCACGTCTGCAAAGCTCTATCTGAAGCAGGCCTTACTCCTATAACCTACGACAACTTTCAAGGCGGTCATAGATGGGCTGTGCAATTCGGTCCACTTATAGAAGGTGACATTCACGATACTGAGAAATTAAAGAAAACACTCGATCTATATCAACCTGCAGCTGTATTCCACTTAGCTTCCAGTATAAACGTAAGGGAATCCCTTAGCGATCCGCTGAAATACTACCACAACAACGTGCAAGGAACCCTATCCCTACTAAAAGCAATGGTTGAAAGTGGAACGACAAATATTGTGTTCTCAAGCACCGCATCCGTATACGGCAATCCTCTAGAGACCCCTTTAAAAGAAGACCACCCAAAAAGGCCTCTTCATGCTTACGGCAAATCCAAATACATGGTCGAGCTGCTACTGGAAGACTTTGAAAAAGCTTATGGCATTAAGAGTGTCGTGATGCGTTATTTCAATGCTTGCGGGGCAGATAAAGATGGTCTCATTGGTGAGGCTCACTCTCCAGAAACACATCTCATTCCTCTTGTTATACAAACAGCACTAAGACAAAAAGAATGCCTCGACATATATGGGGATACCTATCCCACATTTGATGGGACAGCAATTAGGGATTACATCCATGTTAGTGATCTAGCAGACGCCCACCTAAAGGCTTTATATTTTCTAATTGAAAAGAAAGAATCTCTTAGAGTCAATCTAGGCACTGAAACTGGATTTTCTATACGGCAAATAATTGAAACTGTCGAAGCAATCTCTGGAAAAAAAGTCCGCACCAATATCTGCGCTCCATCCCCTGACGCTTGCTGTCTTGTAGCATCTTCAAAACTTGCAAATGAAAAGCTAAAATGGTATCCAAAAAATTCTACCATAGAAAATATCATCGAAACAGCACTTGCTTGGCATACAAAAAAAGTAGAAGCTATACTTTAACTTGAATGGAGCTTGATTGAAAAACGTACCATTATGGTTTCCCCTCTCCCTTTCTATACTTTACACCATATACGGGTCGGCAGTATTTACGGAGATCAAGCTGATAACATTCGCGCCGATGCTAGCTATAATATACCAAAGAAAATCTTTCATAGTGACGTTATGGATAAGTCTTTTTTGCGGACTGATCGTGGACACGGTCTCATCCCAATATCCATTCGGCCTCTATGGGGCTTGCTACATGATGACATCTGCCTTATGCTACCATCTGAAAAAACATTTTTTTGAAGAAAAGCCTTCTGCCATATCATTTTATTCTGGGGTAATTTCATCGATATTCTCTTTTCTACTGATCATTGTGACGTATATTTTTCAAAGACAGGTCAGTATTACCCTAGAGCTTATTTTATCAGATTGCCTAGTATCTGCTATTTTTGATGCTTTGTATGCACTCATCTGGTTTACTATCCCAATGCAGGCATATGCCTATATTGAGTCTGGCAAATGGAAGAAATTTCTTAGAAAGCAGGAAGAAGAAGACCTCAAATGAATATTAACTCTTCATCTTTAATTACTACAGCGATCGAGGCTGCTCTTGAAGCAGGAAACGAATTGAGAAAAGGATTTGACACCTCTTTTGATATTCAGACGAAACCAGGTCGTCATAACCTTGTAACACATTACGACAAGCTTGCCGAAAGGCTTATTATATCTTCTATAGGGAAAAAGTTTCCCGACCACAGCATATTAGCTGAAGAAAGTGGAGCTCAAAAAAAAAATGAAGAAATAACTTGGGTTATTGATCCTCTTGACGGTACTGTGAACTTCGCCCACTCGATACCCAATTTCTGCGTAAGCATTGCTGTGGCTAAAGGCAATGATGTAATCTGTGGCGTGGTATACCAGCCGATTACCCAAGAACTATTCACTGCAGAAAAAGGGCTTGGAGCACGCCTAAACGGCAAACACATAAAGGTATCAAAAACTTTAGAAATAAAAGACGCAATCCTTGCCACAGGTTTTCCTTATAATGTAGAACAAAATCCTTTACATTGTATCGATCAAGTAGCAAGCATCTTGCATATGGGTCTTCCCATACGCAGAATTGGCTCTGCGGCTCTTGATTTGTGCTATACCGCAGCAGGTAGATTTGATGGTTACTGGGAATGCTCGCTTGAACCCTGGGATATCGCAGCAGGAAAGCTCCTTGTTGAGGAAGCCGGAGGAACTGTTACCGACTACGAAGGAATGGAGAGGTTTTTTCATAAAAAAACTTCTGTTGTCGCCTCAAATTCCCTACTACATAATGCAATGATTCATACATTAAGGTGTAATCGTAATGACACATATAATTGATGGAAAAAAAATAGCATCAGAAATAGAAGAGAAGATAGCTCAAGCTGTAGCTTTAATTTCATCTAGAAAGCCAGGCCTTGCATTCGTACTAGTGGGAGATAACCCCTCCTCTAAGATATATGTTAAAATGAAAAAGAAAAAATGCAGCGATGTAGGTATCAGATCGTTTGACAAAGAATTTAGCGAAAGTGTTTCTGAACAAGAGCTTTTACAAACAATACATGACCTCAACATCAATCCCGATATAGATGGGATCTTAGTACAGTTACCCCTGCCCAAACACATTAATACAAGCCGGATAATTGAAGCTATACGCCCTGATAAAGATATCGATGGATTTCATCCCATAAATATGGGAAACTTACTTATAGGTGAGCACAACTGCTTTTGTCCTTGCACACCCTTAGGTATCCATGTGATGCTCAATCATAGCAACATTCCCATAGAAGGAAAACATGTTGTAATCGTCGGAAGAAGTAATATTGTCGGCAAACCCCTTGCAGCCCTTCTTATGCAAAAATCACCATATTGCAATGCGTCAGTCACCGTTGTGCATAGTAAATCTGACAATCTTAAGGAAATATGCAGATCAGCCGATATCCTTGTTGCAGCGATTGGCAAAGCTCATTTTATTAAACCTGACATGGTAAAAGAAGGCTGCTGTGTAATTGATGTGGGTATAAATAGAGTAATAGAAAAAGATGGAAAAACTAGAATAGTTGGCGATGTAGACTATGAAATGGTCGCACCAAAAACAAAATATATTACCCCAGTGCCAGGAGGGGTGGGACCGATGACGATCGCTATGCTCTTATCTAACACCCTACTTAGCTACCAGCGCAAACCTCACAAAGGATAAGTTATTGACATCTACTGAAAATAAAAAAACAGTTTTTTTTGATCTTGGAAACGTAGTGGTCTTCTTTTGCCACAAGAAGATGTGCTCTCAACTAAGCCGTATATCGGGAATCTGCGCTAATCAGATAGAACAACTCATACTGCAAAGCCCTATAGGAGATCAATACGAAAGAGGCCAAATTTCCTCTGAAGATATGCTCCGACACTTCAACACACAATTTAACACAAATCTACCTCTTGAAGACTTTTTATGGGCTATTTCTGATATTTTCAAGCTAAATAAAGACATTATGCCTCTCCTCGAAAGATTAAGAAAAAATGGAGTAGAACTTATCATACTCTCTAATACATGCCAGGCTCATATAGACTATATCCGAAAAAACTTTTCAATTTTAGACAAGTTTGATAAGCATATTTTTTCCTATGAAATAGGATCAAGAAAGCCTGAAAAAAAAATATTTTTTTCGGCTTTGAAAAATTCTTCTTCCGAAATAAGCAACTGTTTTTATACTGACGACATAGAGGAATATATAAAAACAGCAAGCGAACTAGGAATAGACTCTCATCAATATATTTCTTTAGACAAACTTACATTTGCGTTGCAATCTAAAGGATTCATCTAACAAAAAGCGATCCATGAAAAATAAAAACAAAAAAAGCAAACAGGAACCTAAAATAGATACCTGTGACGCTCTTAGAGACTCTGTCGAAAGCAAATTACGTTCTTTTCTTTCTTCATCATCTTACTCTCCTATGAGTCAATCTCAGCTTATGAAAGAACTTGAGCTTCCGAAAGAAGAAGAAACTCTTGCTAAAAAAATTATTACAGAATTCCTTCTTTCCGGTACTATTGAAGCAAAAAAGAAAAAACTTTCTCTAATTAAACCTAAAATTGAGCAAAAACAACCTCTACATTCAGGCACTTTAAGGATGCACCCTCGCGGATTCGGTTTCGTTGTACCCGATGCCACTTCACTACTTAAAGAAGACGTATTCATCCCTAAGAACTTAGTGGGCAGCGCTGTCGATGGTGATATTGTAGAAATTGCTGTATATCCGTCTAAAAAAAAGGACAAAGGCCCCGAAGGAAAAGTGCTCACTGTACTCAAAAGATCTCGCTCTCATCTGGCGGGTATTGTCCTGCAAATCGTCGATGAGGGTACTATATTAGGCTTCATTCCACTATTCGGTATACAAAGACTTGCTCATATCATCCCTTCTGCCGAAATACCTGTTAGAGTTGGAGATAGGGTTATCTTAAAAGTATTAGAATGGGGGAACCAATCTAAACCTCCTGTGTGTGAAATATCGTCATTACTTGGGCATATATCCAATCCCTCTATTGACATTCCTGCAGCGCTTGAGGAGTTCTGCATCAGAGGCCCATTCCCAGATGAAGTGATAAACGAAGCTAAAAATCTTGGAATGGAGGTGAGCGATGAAGATAAAAAAGGAAGGCTCGATCTTACCAAGATAGAGACATTTACTATAGATCCTGAAACAGCAAAAGATTTCGACGATGCTCTATCTTTACTAAGAGATGAAAATGGATTTACACTTTATGTACATATTGCTGATGTTGCCCACTATGTAAAACAATCTTCAGCACTAGATAAAGAAGCCCTTCTCAGAGGCAACTCTACATATTTTCCAGGCAAATGCGTTCCCATGCTTCCTGAAGAGCTTTCTAATCATCTTTGCAGCTTGAAACCCGATGTCATTAGACTGTGCATCACTGTAATTGTTTATTTTGACAATCAAGGGACGGTAACTAACCACCAGATCAAGAGGTCTTATATCCACAGTAAAAGACGGTTTACCTACGAAGAAGCTAAGGCTGTGCTTGACGGCAAGCTAGAAAGCCCTCATAGCAAAACTTTACATAACATGAAAGACTTATGCCTTTTGCTTAAAAAGAAGCGTTATGACAGAGGCAGCATAGACTTCGCTCTGCCTGAAGTCGTTCTAGAGTTAGATAAAGAAGGCATGCCGACTGGATTTAAAATTGTAGAATATGACATATCTCATCAGCTGGTCGAAGAATTCATGCTTAAGGCCAACGAAGTCGTTGCCAAGTCACTTGCCGACCAAGGCAAGCCCGTAGTATTCAGAATCCACGAGGAGCCGGCGCCGGAAAGCCTAGAAGACTTTGGCACCCTCGCACGCGCCCTTGGCTTCCCCTTAAGTGATTCTCACGACATAAAGCAATTACAAAAGCTCTTTGAAGAAGCTAAGGAGTCTGAGTTTGCAGGACAACTTTCAGTGGCCTTTATTCGCAGTATGAAGCTTGCATACTA
>Ga0194116_10006031_pt1 | contig 13076 bp, 13 predicted proteins | sample TA2MahsurfametaG_4_FD_148617 | JGI IMG/M metagenome (GOLD analysis project Ga0194116, IMG submission 148617) | Freshwater microbial communities from Lake Tanganyika, Tanzania - TA2015008 Mahale S9 surface | ecosystem: Environmental > Aquatic > Freshwater > Lake | place: Tanzania: Lake... | reverse complement strand
GCACTACGGTCACGGTCATATTTAAACCAATCATTGCTTCTGCTCATTTAAAAGTCTCCAATATCTTCAATTAGGTTACGCAATCCTTTCTCTATCATGTAGTTCAAAATCTTAGCGCGAGTGGGGGTTACTGATTTATTCCATTCAAATTCAATTTTTTCTTCGTACTTCACAGGAATGTGCAGCAGATCAATAAGAATTTTATTGCGATTCCAATTTTCGGTATACTCGGTCTGAATATTACCTGTGTCTACGTAGAACTTTAGTATCTGTTCCATTCGCTTCTTTGTAACAGGTTTCTGTCGTTTAGACTTGTTAATTAATGAATCATCATCAGACAGTACATTGGGAACGCCATCAGAAGAATCACCCTTAATAATGTGTTCAAACAAATACTGTTTTGGATTCTCCACGGATATAAACTTTTTTAACACTGGCGAATACTGAGTCACATTAGGATGTATCTGTAACTGCCCAAAGTCTTTATCTCCGCTAAGAATAAGTACCTTCTCAGTGGGAGAATACCGCTTCGTGAGAAACGCTATAATGTCATCTGCTTCACAACCCCTCACAATCATGTTTCTGTACGGAAAGTTTTCTGCTACTTCTTCACGAATAGTATTTATGATGTTGTAGAATTGCTCCCACTGCTCGGGGTTTTCCTTGCGGTCAGCTCTACGCTTTGCTTTGTACAGTGGAAAGAATTCACGTCTCCAAGACACACCATCGTCTTGGCAAATCACAAGTTCACCGTACTCACGAAAAAACTTTTTGCGATACATTCTGTATGTATTCAGAACCATGTGTCGTATAAGGTTTTCGTCAATTGTGCCAATATCCCGTGTCTGTGCAAAAATAGAGGACAATAGAACCTGTGTGTTGTCTACAAGAATCATTACTGTACCTGTAAAATAAGGCAGTGCTTATTTACTCGCCCTGTTGGAATTTCTGATTTTGTCTTTACGTTGTTAAGGTAACGCACTGCTACAGTAAATGTTTTACGGCATTCATTAGTGTTTTTCACAAACTCTTCAGGCTTGCGAACCGTCTTTTCAAAAGACTTGGACGAGTCAAAACCAAGAACAGTAGACCCCTTAATAAGCAGTCCTGTTTTGGGTTCCACTGCCACAAACACAATAGCCTTGTTAGTTTTGGTGTTGAACATTACTAGTCCTTGTGAACCAATAATATCACTTGGTTGCACAGAGTCAACCCCAAACACATTACTTTTCAACATAAATTTTAAGCTCTTGACCTGTGACTGTGCGCTCTTGGGTTTGCTCTTACGAGGTTTGCGTGAAGACCGTAAAACAGTAATACGATCATTTAAATTACTAATTGCTTCTTCGAAATATTCCACAAGTTTTTTTAGATTTTTGGATTTCAAATATGAATACGCCTCTACCAAATCTGCATCTGTTTTATCTTGTGCTGCTTTTATTTCTGTATACGACTTTTGTAAACGGTTAAGTGCCACTGTAGCCATGGGTTTGTTTAGACCAGCTGTCTTGATCCAGTCAACAATAGGATTACACTTCTTTTTTACAATCACGCTTTCAGTTAAAATATCAAGCACAGGTTCAAGAGTAGTAAGCATTTCATTTGCTTTTGCTTCAATACGATCCTGAACCGTTGTTTTATCTGCTGGTTTTTGAATTTCTCGCTTTCGTGCGTCTAGGAGCAATTCGTTAACATTTTTAAGAATAAACTCCATCTGCTTTTCCGTCATGGGAAATCCGCGACTAGCACATCGGCAGTACGGTGAAATCATTCTTAATAAGTTTTTTGATGCACGACAGACTAGTTTTGCGTCATCGTCACGACCCTTGCTAATTAGCCATTCTGAAACCCATTTTTTTCCTAAGAGTAAATTAAAATTCTGCCGATACCAATGGAGAGATTTTTCCAAAAGCAGATCGTGGTCTGCGTTTTTAGAAATGGTTGTAAATTCTGGTTCATTACCTCCAGACAGAATTCTACGAGCACGTTCGTTGGATAGTTTTTGGTTCATGGTTAGCATAGTTTGCTGAAGTTGTTTACCTTTTTGTAGACAAGAATGTTTTGAAACTTATCTAGCATTTGGTCAGATTTGTGTGAGATAACAAAAATATTATTTGATCTACCCATGTTTTGAAGAATTTTAATTACCTCTTCTGTTCCCACAGAATCAAGAGAGGAGTCAAATACTTCATCAAGAATAAGAAGATTTGTGTTTGCACTGTTCTTCATTCTAGCAATATCTCTCCACGCTAACAAGAGGGACAGATCAATTCTTAATTTTTCACCCTCACTAAAATTATCGTACGAGAACTCGTCACGGTAGCGACTCTTGATTATTTCAACAAAATCTTCGTTAAGGGTAAACTGTGCAAAAAAATCCATAGAAATCAAATATTTGTTTACAATCTTGTTGAGAGCAGGAATATATTTACGAATAATTTTTCGTTTGATGCCGCTGTCTTTTAGAAGAACTGTGGCAATTTCCATTGTATGAAGGTCTTCAATTAATTGTTTTCGTTGTGCCTCTGTGTTTGCACTATCTACCTGTAAGTCATCTATGATTTTCCGCTCTGTCTGAACAGAGTTTTTTTCTTCTACAGTTTTAGCACACAAGTCCTCTAATTGTTTCATATACTTTTTTGAGGACACAATAGCGGAATCTGTCTTGTGAGACTCCTGTTTTTTTGCTTCAATCAGAGACAAAACCTCTGTAGACGTGTTTAGTTTTTCCCGTGCATCTTCAAGCATTACCTCTATTTTTTCTAGTGCAGACACTAGTTCCGTTTTACGAGTTTCTTTTTTGCTGATCATGTCTTCACGAAATTCTATAGGCAATCCGTGTTTACACACAGGACACTCTTCATTTTCTGTATAGAATTCCTTTTCTTCTTGAACTTTTTTCATGCCGCCCTGCATCTGTTTACGGAGTGCGCTCATCTGTGAAATAGAGTCTCGTTGCTTGTCTACAGATGCCACGCTTTCCACTAATTCAACAATCTCGCTTTGTAATTTTGCTTTTCGTTCAAGCATATCAGTAAGTACGGTTTGCTCCTCGCCAAGACACTTACGATACGACTCCAAATGACTATCAGACTTCTCTTCAATCTTGGTGATCATGTCTACTTTGTTTTCAATTTTTATTTTAAGAGTGGAAATCTGTTTTTCTACTCCCCCCAATTCTTCTTTAGTTAAAGAAATTCTAGTTTTTAGTATTTCGTTCATTTTTGAAAACACATCAATATCCAATAGATTTTCCACAATATTTCGTCTGTCCGCAGCAGGAAGCCACATAAACGGCACGTAGTTTGTAGAACCAAGAATGACTACTTGACAAAATGTCTTGTAATTCATTTTTAGTATATGACCTTCAAGAATTGCTTGATAATCTTTTACATTTGCCATCTGTGGAATTTCTGTTCCGTCTTTTTCAATAATGAACACTTTTGGAAACAGTCCACGAGTAATCTTAAACTTGCTATTGTTAGAAGTAAACTCAATCTCTACCAAGCAGTCTTTTCCGTTTATAGAGTTTACAAGTTGAGGCAAATTAATATTACGGAATGGTTTGCCGTATAACACAAAAGTTAGAGCATCCAACATCGTAGTCTTACCAGCACCATTATCACCACAAATAAGAGTGGTGTAGTGTTTGTCTAATTGAATTTCCGTAAAATAATTGCCTGTACTAAGCAGGTTTTTCCAACGGATTTTATTGAATATAATCATGACTTTATGTTCTCATTTGCGATGCACTCCGTGTACAGATCGCGCACAAGACTTTTCAAACGGGTTGAATCAGATAGATTTTGTATGCTTTCAATCTCTTTGTTTATGATAGAGATTGTGTCTTCACTCAAATCTACGGGATCGCTGTCCCCGCTCCCGCTTTTCTCCTCTTGCTGAAAGTTTTCAATAATAATAACACCGTGTGGAGCAGTTGCGTATATGGAGTCTACAAACTTTTCAAAAAGATACGGTTTGGTTTTTTGTTCCACTATTATACGAACAAACTTGCCGTGAGTTCTGTCTTCATCCACTGTAATGTTTGAAGACTCGCTTGTGTCTTTGTCGTTGTATCGAATCTGCGTAAAAATAGTGTGTGTATTCTTTACAAACTCCATTTCACGAGTTTCGGTGTCAAAGATATGAAAACCTTTTTTTTCTCCGTAATCGTTCATGGTAATTTGATACGGGCATCCCAAATAGTGGATGTTGTTATTGGAGTGCCGTGTATGGAAGTGTCCTGTGTACACAGCAGAGAACCGTTTAAACAGGTCTGCGTTCATGCCGCCTTCAAATATGGTTCCGCGAAATACCTCATATCCGTTCAGTTCCAGATGACCGAACAGAATTTCTGCCGGAGTATCTGCGATAAACTTTAGAGATTCTGCTTCATTCTCTTTGTTTATCCACGGCAACATGGCAACAGGCAAACTATCAAATTCAACTACTGTGGGTTTGTTGTACACTACAAATTTATCAGAAAATAATTCTTGCAGCGAATTCACCTCGCTCTTGTTCTTAAAGAAGATGTCGTGGTTACCAAGAATACAGTGCATGGTTACACCGTATTCCTCAAGTTTCTGTACAAACCCACTACGCACGGCATTCAGTGTTAAAAAGTTCACGAACTTTCGACGGTCAAGAAAATCACCCATGTGAATAATGGTATTGATTCCCTCTGCTGCAATACGCGGAAAGAACACTCGGTCAAAGAACCGCATGAAGTGTTCCATGAATATAGGAGAATCGTTACGCGCACCGAAATGCGTGTCCGTTACGACTGCAATCTTCACTTATTTTCCTTTCTTTGCAGAGTTTGCCTTGTGGTTTACCGATTTTTTAGACTTGGATTTGCTTGCTTTTTTGGGTTTTATTTTTACAGAATCTTCGGTTTCACCACTTTTTTTATTAAACTTTTCTATGTCGGTTTCTGTTAAAAATGTAGGTAACGGTTCAAAGTTGCTGCCAACATTTAGGTAGTTTTCTCGGAACCATTTTTTTAGTTGGGAGTCTTCTTCACTCATCTCAATCTGTTTAAGTTTAATATACGCCTGCTTTTTTTCTTTCTGTATACGACGAAGAAAAGCGTAATAGATTATTTGGGTAAAATAAGAAAACGGATTTTTAGATTTCAACGGATCAAAATTGTATGCGTACAGCAGACAGTTTTCGATTCCATCAGAAATCATTTCATCACGATACGGGTAGTTAATAAAATTGGGTTTACGGGACAGGTTCTCTGCAATTTTCATAAAGCATTCGCCAATATATTCAGTAACAGGGGGGTGTGGTGTCCCACCTTTGTCTGCTGCATTCACTAAAATTTTCCAATCCCGCATTACATCAAAAAACTTCTGATTATCAATGTAGTGTTCAGTATTCTTACTCTTCTTTTTTGTCATAATAATTTTCTTTCATGTATTATACTACCAATGATCCAACTAGTTGTCAATCACTTTCTTCTTTTTTTGGTGGATCTTCGTCTGATAAAAAGTCTTTTATGTACGGCGACCAATCGTCAATACTATTGCCGTAATCGGGATTCTTTTTACGATCTTCTGTTGGTTCGTTCCATTTTTCTTTTGTAATCTTTTTTTGTTTATTGTTTTTCTTCTTTTTGGGCGCGTGCGGCGCATCAATATTCATCATGTCTTCAATAAATTCTGTATTAATAAAATCTCCAATACAGTCTTTTAGATATTCAATCACTCCACTCTCAATCCAACTGTTCATTATTTCTTTAGATATTAAGATAGAAAACAGTATACCGTCAGGAGTTTGTGGTTTTGGTATTTGTGGCGGCATAAACGGAGGAAACGAAGGAAACAGAGGATCCCCTAGAGATTCTAGTTTTTGCTTGTCTCTCATTGTGTCTCCTGTTGCGCCTTCTGCTGCTAATTGCTTCAGCATTTCTTCTAGTTTTTTGTCCATCTCCTTTGCCATTTTTTGCAGTTCTGCTTCATTTGCTTGAATGGGAAAAGAACGAGAATCACTAGAAGAGTTACCAGAATTTTTATCGTCTATTTCAGTTTGTCTGCTGTACAGACTAATCATGTCAGGATCGGGTGGTAACTGCGCCACAATAAAATCAAGCGGAATACTAACTTCGGTGTCCGCAGAACTACCAAGCCAATCAGAGAAGAACACTACATGACGCTTTGAACCACTATACGAATCAGTATGGATATTGTTCATTATTAGCATTGGGCGGAAAAGTTTAATCTTGCCTCTAGACTTGCCTGACACCTTTGCAATAATTTCTTCTCCACTACGAAGTTTAAACACTTTGAGAGTAGAAATTTTAGATTTTCTCATGTATCTTCTCCTAACTGTATTTTGACTAATTTATGCTCAAACCCCTCAGCTTTGTATAGTTTTATGCGCTCGTTCATGTGTCGGAGAGTGTGATTTTTCCAACTTTTCCATGAAAGATCGTCTCCGATATCGTAAAGTCGTGCCACTGTTTTATCTTTTGAGACACGTAATTGTCTCCCAATGCTTTGTAAAACACGAATGCGAGATTTTGACGGTGAAGCAAACACAATGTTATGGAGGCGACGAATAGACACACCAGTACTAAATGTTCCGTATGATGCAACAATAATGGCGTTAGATTCTGATTCAACAATCTTACGAATCTCCTCTCTGTCTGCTGCATCTGTACCACCATGCACAAAAAATACTTTGCGGTCAGAAGAAACAGAAGTCTTCACAAGAGTATTTAGGATTTTCCCGTGATCCTCCACGAACTGAAACAGCACAAGAGAGTTTCCTTTTAGTCGTTCACACATTTTTGCAATAAATGTGTTTCTCCTTTTAGACGAAATAATCCACTTTATTTCGTCTTGATATTTTGCTCGTTTAATTGCCTCGCGGTCAATATCAGGATACGACAGGAGCAAACAGTCAATTTTCAAATCACTAAGTATCTGTTTTTCCATTAATGCTTTGGTTTTCGTAACCTCATATGTTTTGCCAAAAAGACCTTCAAGCACTAGTTTGTGTGTGTTTGTACCGTCCAGTGTTCCGGTGGTTCCTATTCGATACGGACAAGTCTTTAATTTGGTAAGAATAGCAGTAAGAGACTTGGACTTAAACAGGTGTGCTTCGTCACCAATAACCGCGTTAAACTGCTGAAACCACTTTTCGCTCTGCTTATAGATGCTTTGCCATGTAGATATTACTACACGTTTGTCTGTGATTTTCTCCTGTCCTGACATGATTTTGTGGCAATTAGCACCTGCATCCCACCCGTTTTCAAACGAGTAGTCCTCAAAATCGGACAGCATTTGCTCTACAAGAGACACGGTGGGCACAATAATAAGAATCTTTTTGTTCTTTGGAATCTTGTCCAAATAATAGCGAATTAGACTGTAAATAATAAGACTTTTTCCGCTGCCTGTGGGCGACAACAGCAAGCACCGCTCATGTGTAAGAGCGTGGTGCACCGCGTTTATTTGGTGGTGGTGTGGGTCTATCCGTTTGCCGTTCACTGTTATTTGCAGAAAATCCTGAATGAATTTTCTCACAGAATCAAAAGATATAGATATTTCGTTTTTTGCAGGAAAAGCAACAGTGTAATGTCGTTCATCCGCAAACTTTTTAATGTAGTCTATAAGTCCTGCGTAAATCTGTTGGGTGTGAATGTTGTACAGTTTAATTTCACCGTTCCACAACCGTGAACGGTATGCAGGCATAAATCTGTAACCAGGAACCTTGAATGTAAAGTAGTCTGATAGTTCGTGTGCAATTCCACGTTCGCACTGCACACGAACATACACAGAGTCTACCGCGTTTACATCAAGGTCAAACATTATAGTAGATCTTTATTCCAAACAGATTTACTGTCGAAAGTGATAGGAGTATCAACTCCAAGATCGCCCCTCCAACCCACAACTTGAATACCAGAGTCTCTTAACATTATTAATCCGTTCTTGATGCTGTCTTTCCAACGATCAGGAGTTTGATTTACCAGTGCAGTCAAAGTTACCACACGACTAATACCAAAACGGATAATTGCTCTGGAACATTCTGCACAGGTAGCCCATGTACAATACAGAGTAAGATTTTCTGTTGGTAGTCCATTAATCAATGCAGAATACAATATTTCTCGTTCTGCGTGTTCGGTGCAGTAATTCTTTTGTTGTGGGATCACAGGATATCCTGCTTGTCTAAGACGATGCGGCACACCGTTACAAGCACATAAAACCACACCCAATCCATTAGGAACAACCAGAGAACACCCCACTTGAGTGCTTGGATCGGTGCTTCTACGCGCAGAGTTCCAAGCTTCCTGCAAATACATTCTGTCAACCCACCAATTTTTGGGGTCTTCTCTTAAATATGATGTAATATCATTGTCCATTAATAAACCGTCTCCAGTCAATAGCATTTCGTATTTTCCAGTGACGGGTATTCAATTCTTTAATCACCTCTTCAAGTAATGACACCTTTTCTTTTTGAAACACTAATTTACAAGACAATTTAGACAGGTCTTCGTCGGAGTTCATGTACAGGTCAAGATCGTTTCTGAGAATCTTTAGCGAGAACGGCTCCCATCCACGCGCAGCAAGTTCTTCTTTAGACATCTTGCCTGTGTAGTACTCCCATTTTACCCGCATCATAACATTGTAATCGTTTTCTGCCTTACGCACGGCAAGTCGCTCATCCATGAGAAAATTCAGGTACTTGCTGTGTAATTGAGGAATTTTTAAAGACTCTAGATCCAGAGAAGCCTGGTCTAGATTCATGTCTTTTTGTATTTCTATACGAATTTCATCCAGTGTCATATAAATTTCCGTGCTGCGTATTGTACACCAACAGCACACAGAGTCAAGTAGTATTCACAATAGTTCAATATTGTAATTTCTATACGCAAAGGTTGCCGTACACTGAAACGGCTCTGGATCCACTACAGTGCTAGTGAAATCAAGTGAACCTAGTGTTCGGGGATACAACCCTTCAAAAGTCACATTAATTTTTGGATTTTTAGTGCTGTTGAGTATTAAAAGATTAGCAGTAGTGGTGTGGGTGTTTGTGGGAGCAAATTCTTTATACCCTTCCACTTGGGTAGACGAGCGCATCCAATTAAATATTTCCAACCAGTTGCTCATACGCTCATCAACTATAAATGTAATACTTAATTCATCAAAATCAAGTTTAGTGGGTTGTTTTATTGCCACAAACGGAGTAGGCATTGCGACTTCACCCATTGTTACAGTAGGCAAAGATGCTGTCTGACAAAAATATACAACAGAAGGCAATTTAGAAATATAAAAACGAAAATATGTGGGCAGCAGAGGATTTATGCTGTCAGGATACCGATCCTTGATGTCCTCTGAAATGCCTGCAAATGAAAACTGATTTGCCATACAAGTATGTAGGAAAAGAAAAGGGGAGGGCAAAAGCCCTCCCCCATTCAGTTGGTGTTGTTACTACTATTACGATGCAACACCGTGGAGGTTGTCCACGCGGAAGATACGGTAGTAGAGGTTGCTGCGAGTGGTCAAAGCACCAAGACCCGCCGAGGAGCCTTCAGCGAATGGGTTCGCAACCATGCCGTAGCGGGTCTTGAACGCCATCTTTGGCTGGAAGGTGCTGGTGTCCACTGCACGCATCAACTGTAAGGGAACATACGGGCAGTAGAACATACCTGCATCGTAGGGACTGCTGCCCTTATAGCCGGTGCAGACAAAATTGCTGCCACTGGTGGCAGTAGTGTCGATGTACGGATCAATGTACACCTTGATCTTGCCGTTGAGCGTACCTGCAAAGGTGTTGCCCGTGTCGTCAACATCAAGCGAGACATTGAGTGCTGGCGAGATGTTCAGGAAACCACCCATTGCGAGGGCTGAAGCAACATCTGCCGAGCAGATGATAAAGTTGCCCTTGCCACGGCGGGTGTCCTTGGCAATCTGGTTGCACTCACGCTCAATCTGGAACATTAGACCACGGAACTTTTCCGCGCTCCAACGACCGTCCGAGTCCTGAACAAGGTCGTACACGCCACCAAGTACTGCACCACCGGCCGACAGACCACCGTTAACCGTCTTGTAGTACAGATCGGTCTGCTGTGCGCCCAGTTTGGCGCAACGGTACACATTGCGGACCACTTCGCGGTTGATTTCAGCAAGGATTTCCGTGCTGAGAATATTGGCGAGTTCCGTTTCTGCATCCAAACCGTGAACAGCCTTAAGGTCTTGAGCAAGTTCAACAGAGTACGAAGCAGCAAGTGCGCGAGTCGCAGCCTGAACTGCCACACGCTCAATGCTGAACGCCATTTGGTTAGGAGTCATACTTTCAGCTGCGGAGGTGGCAATGCCTGAACCAGTGGTTATACCACTTGCGGCCGCAGCGTTGATTCCAAAGAACGGATCAATACCTGCACCAGAACCAAATGCTGCTGTATTTCCATTTGCAGCACCACCCGCGTTTGCAGAAGTAGTACCACCACTTGTGGTGGTGGAGGTGCTGCCGCTGAACGTGCTGACTGGTTCGTTAAAGAGGGCTTCGGTTCCACCCGGCGCGCCGTACTTGGACCGCATGGCAAAGATCAGGCCCGTGGGGGCACTCATTGCCTGAACACCGCAAATGTCGTACGCCATAAGGTTGGGCATGGCACGACGAACCAACTGAATAAGAATAGGGTCGTAGCCCTTGAGGTTGGCGTTTTCGATACCGGCAACAGGCGACATACCACCACCAACGCTATTTGTTGGAGCAGTTTCAACGAGCATTTGCTCCTTGATTGCCTTCTCTTGATTTTCGAGCAACTGAGCAATAGTTGCACGCTTGTGGGCATCCGTGATTGGAGCCATATCCTTGTGGTCGATAACAGGCTTCCACTTGCGGATTGCCTGTTCTGTTAAAAACTTCTCTTCCATGTTTTGTATCTCCTTGAAATGTGTTAACAGTCTATTGACTGGGGGTTACTCTTGTGACTTTACTCTTGTGACTTGCTCATTGAACGCGCAAATGCTTCAACAAGCGGGGAAGCCTCGGAAGCGTCCTCATAGGATTCCTCTAGGGACTCCTCATTGGTTTCTTCCTCGGTGACGGTGCTGCCAATGGTTTCAATGTTCTCACGGAGAACACCTAACTTTTCGGCAAACTGTTCTACTGTGTCGAAATCAAGGTCTTCTGCAAGACGGCGAAGTTTCTCGCTGTCTGTATCAGTAAGACCGTCTGCAACTTCACGGAAAACAATTTCACACTTTAGTTGCTCGACTTCTTCAACAAGTTTAATGTTTTTATCAACTTGATCTTTCAGTTCGCTGTCAAGTGCTTCTGCTTGCTCAACAGTAGTCTCAAACAGATCAAGTTTCTCTTCAGGAATCTCAATGTACGACTCAGCAAAGAGTCCACGAAGATTACTGATAAAGTTTTCGGTTATCTCTGTACGCAAACCCTGCTCAATAGCAAGGCGATTGTCCTGCATCCACTCTTCAACCACGTAGTTCAAGTAGTTGTCAATACGCTCAACAAGTTCTTCGGTGACTGCAATCGTGTGCTGCTCAAGCAGCGACTCGTATTTTGCCTGAACCTCTTCTTCAATTTGACGAGCGCGTTCATTAAGGTGAGCTTCAAAGAGAGTAGCAGCAGAAGCCTTGAACTCCTCTGAAAGTTCTTGTCCATTGAAAAGAACAGTAATATCTTCTTTTACGGATGGCTTGACCTCTGGAATCTTGGTTTCAGCTTTTGCATCAGAAGACTTGGGTTTAATAGTGGCCTTGTTCTTTTCACTGTCATCACCGGTTGGTTCGGCAATCTTCGCGGTCTTGCCGTTAGCAGTCTTGTACAGTTTTTCGCTGGCGTAATCAGAGGCTGCTTCTTCCATTTTTCCCTTTTTACCAAATTTACCCTTAAGAAAGGCAGGCAATTTACTTTTGGATTTGGATCCTGCGGCTTCTTCCTCGTCCTCTTCTTCCTCGTCCTCTTCTTCCTCGTCCTCTTCTTTTGCTTCTTCTAATTCTTCTAATTCTTCTTCAAGTTCGTCTTCTGAGTCTTCTGAATTGTCCGAATCGTCTTCTTCGACCAATTCTTCCCCTTCAACAGAATCATTCTCTTCTGAATCTGAAGAATCAAACTGATCTTCATTATCAGAGTCAGTGTTTTCTGACAGGAAACTTTCCCCGAGAATTACCTTCTTGATGACATCTTCTATATTTTCGTTAGACATGACTCGTAATCTCCTTATTTGAATTTATGTAGTATATTCAGAGTTTTGAGATGAAATCTTTGAACAGCAGCATTGCTTGTTCTTCCAAATTTTTTAATGGGGTTTTTTCAATAATACGCTTGTAGTTCTCCACATCAACAGGCTTGAGAACTCCCCCTTCCCATATCCACTCCCGTCCTTCCATGATTCCGTTTACAAACGCATTAGGGGCAGACGGGTCAGCAACCACATCCACCGCAGCAAGCATAAAGTCTTCCTGTACCACATTCACCCCGTCCTCTTCCTTTAGAGAACCCATTCCACGGGAAGAAACCCCTAATTTTACGCCTTCGTCAATCAAATTTCTAACAATTTTACCGTATGGCGTGTCTAGAATTTTTGCTTTCCCGTACACATCCTTTTTTTCAAGGTGCAAATCCTTAATAAGGTGCGAAACCCGCTCCAAATTTACTGTTGGGCCCTCTGGATGTCCCAGTTCGCCCATTGCGCGGTTAGTCTTTACATACTCGTTCGTGTACCTGTTTAGTTCCTTTTCCATGACAGGCATGGGGTACAAACGACCATTACGATTCTTCGCTTCAGCCTGCATAAACACGCCTTCAATAAAATAATGCTTCTGACCGTCTTTGGTTTCAGTCAGTATGTTTATGTCTTGGACTGTTTCAGTAATCAGTTTCATTTGAAAAATCCTGCTTTTTTCTTTGTTTCTTATACGCCTTACTTACAGCCGCCAACACCGCAAGCCTTACGGAATCGTCCTTCATCAAAACGGGGATTGGACTTTTTGAATATTTGAGAGTGGTGTGTAGCAAGTTCTTCGCGCTTCTTTGCATCAGGGTGTGCCTTGATCACATCAGCAACCTGCTGAAAATGCTTGCGGGTCATTGCCTCGTCA
>Ga0194116_10006025_pt1 | contig 13083 bp, 12 predicted proteins | sample TA2MahsurfametaG_4_FD_148617 | JGI IMG/M metagenome (GOLD analysis project Ga0194116, IMG submission 148617) | Freshwater microbial communities from Lake Tanganyika, Tanzania - TA2015008 Mahale S9 surface | ecosystem: Environmental > Aquatic > Freshwater > Lake | place: Tanzania: Lake... | reverse complement strand
CCTTAATATCCCCAAGATTTTTCTGAACATAGGCTTTGTTAATTAATACAACTTCACCACTTCTATCGGGTGCGTTAAAACTTATATCATCTAGAATTCTTTCTATAATTGTATGAAGTCTTCTTGCACCTATATTTTCAATAGTAGAGTTTACATAAGTTGCAATTTCTGCAATTTCATCAACTCCATCATCTAAAAATTTTAAACTTACATCTTCAGTTTTCATTAGAGCCTCGTATTGTTTTATTAAACTATTATCTGGCTCTTTAAGTATTCTTATAAAGTCTTCTTTAGTTAGCGGATTTAATTCTACCCTTATTGGTAATCTTCCTTGAAGTTCTGGCAATAGATCAGATGGTTTTGCGAGTTGGAAAGCACCGGATGCAATAAAAAGAATATGATCTGTTTTAATGGTACCGTATTTTGTATTTACCGTAGTTCCTTCAATTAAAGGGAGTAAATCCCTTTGGACACCTTCTCTTGATACATCAGCTCCGACCCTTTCGCTTCTTGCTGAAATTTTATCTATTTCATCGAGAAAAACTATGCCATTATTTTCTGTTGCAAATTTTGCCTCTTTTAAAATTTGATCTTGATCTAAAAGTTTCTCTGACTCCTCATCTACTAAATATTCATAGGACTCTTTAACACTTATTTTTCTTTTTTTCTTTTTTACACCCAATCCTTTTCCAAAGATATCGCTAATACTAATCATTCCTATTGTTCCCGATGCTCCAGGAATTTCAAAAGAAGGAGTTGTTGTATTTTCTTGAACAGAAATTTCTATAATATTTTCATCTAGATCTCCTGCTCTTAATCTTTTCCTATAACTTTCTTTAGTTGCGGAGCTTGCATTTTTTCCAACCAAAGCTTCTAAGACTCTTTCCTCTGCAGCAAGTTGTGCTTTTGCTTTAACTTCTTTTCTTTTTAAATCCTTAATCATAGACATAGCAATTTCCATCAAATCTCTAATAATTTGCTCAACATCTTTTCCGACATATCCAACCTCGGTAAATTTTGTTGCTTCAACTTTTATAAACGGAGCTTGTGCAAGCTTTGATAGTCTTCTTGATATTTCAGTTTTTCCAACACCTGTTGGTCCAACCATTAAAATATTTTTAGGGAGAACCTCGTCTTTCATACTGTCTGTTAGCATTTGACGTCTCCATCTGTTTCGAAGCGCAATAGCAACAGCTCTTTTTGCTTTATTTTGGCCGACTACGTATCTGTCTAGTTCAGATACTATTTCTCTTGGAGAAAAACTTGTTATTTTTTCTTCTACTTTTTTTACTTTAGAGTTTTTCAATTGTGACATTGTTATTTGTAAATACACAGATCTCAGATGCAACTTTAAGCGATGCTAAAGCTATTTCTTCTGCTGTTTTGTTTGTATCCATTAAAACTTTCGCTGCAGCAAGAGCATAATTGCCACCAGAGCCAATGGCTATAACTCCGTGTTCTGGTTCAAGCACATCTCCATTGCCACTTATCATAAAGCTTTTTTCCTTATCCGCTACTGCCATTAATGCTTCTAAACGTCTCAAGTATTTGTCTGACCTCCAATCTTTTGCAAGTTCGACAGCTGCTCTTGTCAAGTTTCCAGCATGTTTTTCTAATTTTGCTTCTAATCTTTCAAAAAGAGTAAATGCATCCGCAGTTGATCCCGCAAATCCAGCAATCACATTTCTATTTTCAATTTTTCTAACTTTTTTTGCAGTGCTTTTTATGATGGTGTTTCCAAAGCTTACCTGTCCGTCTCCAGCTACAACTACATCTCTGTTTTTTCTAACAAGCACAATAGTTGTCCCGTGCCATTTAAATTCTTCGCTCATAAATTAAGAAATTACTTAAAAAGAGATGGTTATTAATTAAAATTATTCAAGATTAATTAGAATTTATTGATAAACCAATTTTTTGTTTATATATCAATATATCTCATGAGATTAGCTAAAGTTGTAAGAAAAACTAAGGAAACTTCTATCGAAGTAAAAGTTAATTTAGATGGAAATGGTAAATCTTCTATTAAAACTGGAATAGGTTTTTTAGATCATATGCTTGAGCTTTTTTCAAAGCACTCTTTAATAGATTTAAATTTAAGGGCAAAAGGAGACCTGCATGTTGATGAGCATCATACGACTGAAGATACGGGTATTGCTTTAGGGCAAGCAATTTTAAAGGCTCTAGGAAAAAAAATAGGTATAAAAAGATACGGGACCGTTTACATTCCAATGGATGAAACCCTAACCAGAGTATCATTAGACATCTCGAATAGACCTTATCTTGTATGGAAAGTTAAATTAAAGTTAGAAAAACTGGGAGAAATGGATACAGAGTTATTTAAAGAATGGTTTCAGGCAGTTTCACAAAATGCAGGTATTTCCATGCATATAGAAAATTTATACGGCAATAATAGTCATCATATTATTGAGTCATGTTATAAGGCTTTTGCTCAAGCTCTTAGAATAGCTTTAGAAATCGATACGAGAAATAAATACAACCTACCCTCTTCAAAAGGTAAGCTTTAAATAATGAATGTAGTTATAGTGGACTACGGAACTGGTAATTTAAGATCAGTCTACAAAGCCTTAGAATTTGCCGGAAAGAATTTAAATAACATTAAAATAAATATCTCAGGATCTCCAAATATTATTTCAAACGCTGATAAAATAATATTACCAGGTCAAGGGTCGTATAAACAATGTATGGACTCGATTTTATCAATAGGCGGACTCTATGAAGAATTAAATAAATTTGTAAAAATAAAAAAAAAACCTCTTTTTGGTATTTGTGTTGGAATGCAATTATTTTCAAGCAAGGGCTATGAAGAAAAAAAAACAAAAGGTTTTGGTTGGGTTGAAGGGATAGTAAAGAAAATTAAATTGAAAGATAAAAATTCTAAATTACCACATATGGGATGGAACAATTTATATATGATAAAAAAGCATAAAATATTTGATGGAATTGAGCAAAATTCTCATTTTTATTTTGTTCATAGTTATAAATTTTTAACAGAAAATGAGGAAAAAATTTATGGAACTACAAATTATGAAGAAGATATAATTTCTTGCATTGGTTATGAAAATATCTTTGGTACACAATTTCATCCAGAAAAAAGTCATAAAAACGGAATTAAATTGTTATCTAATTTTTTAAAATATTATTAATGCTAATTTTTCCAGCAATAGATATTTATGATGGAAATTGTGTAAGATTATTAAAAGGAGAGATTAAACAAAAAACAATTTATAACACTAACCCAGTAAATCAAGCAGAGTTTTTTGAAAAGTGCGGTTTTAAACATCTACATATTGTAGATTTAGATTTTGCAATTAAAGAAAAGTCTAAAAATAAAAAAATAATTGAAATTATAAAAAAAAAAACAAAGTTATCTTTACAACTTGGTGGAGGAATAAGGTCTTATAAAGATGTCAATTATTGGTTTAATTTAGGTATTGATACAATTGTTATAGGAACAATGTTTTATGAAAAAAAAAAAGATTTTGAGAAAAGTGTTTCTGTATACCCAAAAAAAATATCTTTTTCGATGGATTTAAGATCAAATTATTTAGCAATTAGAGGTTGGAAAAAGCAAATTAAAATTTCTGTAAATACACTAATTAATCAAATAAACTATTTTAATCTTAAGTCTGTAATTTATACAGACATATATCGTGACGGAACAAAGTATGGTCCAAATTTTAAAAATTTAAAAGAATATTCATCTAAAATCAAAGTTCCATTAATTGCATCAGGGGGTATTGGAAGTATGAGGGATATACATAACTTAAAAAAAATTAAAAAATTAGGAGGTGCTATTATTGGCAGATCTATTTATGATGGTTCTATAAATTTATCTGATTTAATAAAGCTTCAAAAAAATGCTTAAAAAAAGAATAATACCTTGTTTAGACGTAGATAAAGGGAGAGTTGTAAAAGGAATAAATTTTTTGAATTTAAAAGATGCTGGAGATCCTGTTGAACAAGCAAAGATTTATAGTGATAGTGGAGCAGATGAATTATGTTTTTTAGATATAACAGCTTCATATGAAAACAGATCAATTCTCCTTGATAAAGTATCTCAAACTGCAAATTCTTGTCTAATTCCCTTGACAGTAGGGGGTGGAGTACGAACTTTAGAGGATATACAAAGTCTACTTCGAGCAGGAGCAGATAAGGTATCCATTAATACTGCAGCTGTTCTTAATCCAAATTTTATAAAAGAAAGTTCTTTAAAGTACGGATCCCAATGCATAGTAGTAGCAATTGATGTGAAAAAAATAAATAGCAATAAATGGAGAGTCTTCACTCATGGTGGAAGAAAAGAAACAGATTTGGATGTAATAAAATATTCTAAATATGTAGCAGAACTTGGAGCAGGTGAAATTTTACTAACTTCAATGGATAGGGACGGAACAAAAAAAGGGTATGATTTAGACCTTTTAAAAAAAATTTCGGAAAGTATTTCGATACCTCTTGTAGCCTCAGGTGGTGTTGGGACTTTACATCATTTGTATGAGGGATTTAGTATTGGTGGAGCAAGCGCAGTTCTTGCAGCATCCATATTTCATTATGGGGATTTTTCAATAATAGATGCTAAAAAATATTTATCTGAAAGAGGTATCCTAATAAGAGGTATTTAAGTGAATAACAAAAAATTTTTCAAAAAAAAATAGAAAAATGAGTAATAATGCAAAGTATACCAAAGAAATTCAACTTTTATTCAATTTAAAAAATAATAAGAAAAATAAGGAGTTAAAAAAAAAAATTGACGAACTCGCAAATAGTGAGCCAACTAGTGCTTTATTAAATAATATATGTGGTTTTTTTTATATAGATTTAAATTACTTAAATAAAGCCGAAGATCTTTTTAAAAAAAGTATTTTATTAGATCCTAAATTTCAAGCAGCTTATCATAATCTGGGTCTCTTAAATGTGAGAAAAGGATTATACAATGAAGCAATAAAATTATTTGAAAAATCTATAATTTTAGACTCAAAAAATTATGACTCAAATTTAAATTTAGGTTTATGTTATAAAAAAGTTAAAGATTTTGATAATGCAATTATTTACTTTAATAATTGTATAAGTATTAATCCAAATTTAGTTGATGCTTACAATAATATTTCATTAGTTTATATTTCTAAAAAAGATTATCCAAAAGCGGAAATAAATCTTCATAGTGCTATAAAAATCAATCCTAACATGTTTGGTGCATATAATAATCTTGGTTTAGTTTTTATTGCTAAACGAGAATATTTTAAAGCAGTTAATTTTTTTCAAAAAGCCATACAAATAAAAAATGATTACTTTGAGGCATATGGAAATTTAGCAATGGCCTATTACCATTTGGAGGACTATGACCAAGCAATTCAAAATTGTTCCTTAGCAATTAACCATAATAAAAGTTTTGCTAAAGGTTACTGGATTAAGTCAATTATTTTTAAAAACTTAGGAAAGTATGCTGAAAGCTTAGTAGCAATTAAAAAAGCAATAAATTTAGATAATAAACTTTATCAGGCATTCGTTTCATTAATTACTATTTACTGTGAAACCTTTAAACACAATAAAGCTGCAGAGCATTTTGATACAATACTAAATTTAAGCTCTAATGATATTCTTGAACTTGGATATAAAGAAATAGAAGTTTTAATTTTTCACTCAATGTATTTGCCTTCGTTTTCATATGCAAAGTACAAAAAACTGACAGATTGTTTTCAGTCATTTATAAGTGAAAAAAAAAAATATCATAAAAAACTAATTAGTAATTCAAATAATATTATTAAGCTTGGTTTTGTATCAGCTGATTTCAGGCAACATGTGATTATGTTTCAAATTTTGGGTGTTTTCGAAGAATTAAAAAAGAATAAGGAAATACAAATTTATGCTTTCAGCAATACTCAAAAAGAAGATGATATGACAAAAAAGCTAAAGAATATTTTTCATGGTTTTCATGACATTAAAAAATTATCTGACGAAGATGCTGCTGATTTAATATTTAAAAAAAAGATTGATATTCTTTTTGATTTATCAAGCTATACCTTGGATAATAGACTTGGAATATTCACTTATAGACCAGCACCTATTCAAGCAACATGGGCTGGTTACGCAGGAAGTACTGGCCTTAAAGAAATAGATTTTATTTTTGCAGATAAGTATGTGATTCCTAAAGACGAGGAATGCAATTACTCAGAGAAATTAGTAAATCTTGAAACATGGTCCATATTAACAGATACAGTGGAGTTTGAGAAAATTTCTAAGATTTGCCCTTTTGAAAAAAATAATTACATCACATTTGGTAGTTTAAATAAAAGCACTAAGATTACAGAAGAAGTAATTAAAGTTTGGTCAAGCATTTTAAATAATGTTCATAATTCAAAACTTTTACTTAAAAGCTCCCTTTTAAAATTTAGGGAGATACAAGATTTAATTTATCAAGAATTTGAGAAAAATGAAATTTCACGATCAAGATTGATTTTAGAAGCTCCGTCAAAAAGGACAGAGGCTTTAATGACTTTAAATAAAATTGACATCGTATTAGATCCATTTCCATATACTGGGGGTACTACAAATTTAGAAGCAGTTTCGATGTGTGTTCCAGTGTTAACTAAAATGGGAAATTCATTTGTCTCTAGGTGTGGAGAAAGTGTAAATAATAATATTGGAATGTCCGAATGGATTGCAAAAGATAATAATGATTTAATAAATAAAGCTATTTTTTTTTCAAAAAGAGAAAATTTAATTAAAGCTAGAAATTATTTATTATCTGTTCGAAAAGATTGTATTCTATTCTCTCCAAAAAAGTTTACAAATAAATTTTTAGAGGAAATAAAAAAAATTGTTAGTTCAGTACATTAAATAAAAATAAATGTAAATTGAATGTTTTTATATACATTAGCAAAGATTATAAAGAGGAGAAAAACAAGTAATCCAAAAATATCTTATACTTCAAGTTTATTAAAAAAGAGTTTGTATGAAAATAAAAAAAAATTTATGGAGGAAATAAAAGAATTTTTAAATGCTTTAAATTACAAAAAAAAAAATATTGTTCACGAGGCTGGAGACGTATTGTATCACTTATTAGTGCTTCTTGAAAAAAAAAAAGTTAATTTAAAATTAGTTATTCTAGAGCTTAAAAAAAGATCTAAAATCTCTGGGTTTGAGGAGAAAAAAAATAGAAAAAATGTACGACAAAAATAATATTTTTGCTAAAATTTTAAGAGGTGAATTATCTTGTAGAAAAGTTTACGAAGATAAGTTTGTATTTTCATTTTATGATATAAACCCCAAGGCAAAAATACATGCATTGGTAATACCTAGAGGGGAATATAAGGATCTAGTAAGTTTTATAACAAAGGCATCAATAGAGGAAATCATAGGTTTTTTTAATGGCTTGAATAAAGTCATAGAAAAATTAGGCATTAGTGACGATGGATTTAGATGTATTATAAATAATGGACACAATGGAAGCCAGGAGGTACCCCATCTACATTTTCATATTCTTGGAGGAGAAAAATTTGGACGTATTGTTTAATACCTTTCTTTATGAATGATGAAAATAAATTCAAGTGTGAAGAATTATTTAATCAGGGCTTAGAAAAATTAGCTAAACAAGACTTTCTTACTGCTAAGTCTTTTTTTTTACAAGCAGAAAAAATTTTTCCTGGAAGAGAGTCTGTACTTTATAATTTAGCTTTAACTAATTTTCTACTTAATGATTATGAAGCATGTGAAGAAATCATAGAGAAGCTTTATCAATTAAATTCAAATGATTATCAAATAATAAAATTATTTATTTGTGTCTTATCTAAAAAATATTCTTTAGAAAAAGTTGTTGAACTAATTTTTAAAATTAATAGTGAACAAGAGATAAATAATAAAGATGATTTAATTAATTTATTTGAGGATATTTCAACAAAATTCATCCCATTAGGTTTAGAATTATCTAAAACATTTTATCAAAAATACTTAAGTCTTGATAAAAAAAATTTAAAAATATTTATCGAAAGTATGTTGCTTTTGCCTTCAGTTTTGGAAAGCAATGAGAATGAAAACAAAATTAGACAAATTTTTGAAAAAAATATCCAAACAATAGAAACTTTAAAAGTAAATGAATTTAATAATAAAAAGATGCCAGGTACATTACCTTTTTTTTTATCATATAGTTATAAGAATAATAAAATTATTTTAGAAAAATATACAAAATGTTTTAGAAAAGTTTTTAAAAATTTAAATTATACAGCAAATTTTATTAAGAATACTTCTACCAGTAAAATAAAGATTGGTTTCATATCTCAATTTTTCACTGATCATACAGTTGGTAAGTTATTTTATAATTTGCCATTAAAATTAGATAAAAATAATTTTGATGTGGTTGTATTTCACTCCTTTTATACAAAAAAAGGACTTATTAAAAATGAGATAGATTTGAATTTAAAAACTATTTGTTTACCAACATCTTTTGAAAAACAAAGAGAAATAATTGAAAAAGAAAAGTTAGACATAATTTTTTATACTGACATTGGAATGTCAATTGATTTATATTATCTCACTTTTTTAAGGCTTGCAAAAATTCAAATAACATCTTGGGGGCACCCTGAAACAAGTGGAAATAAAACTATAGACTATTTTATTTCAAATAAATTAAGCGAAATTGAAAGTGCGCAAAATTATTATACAGAAAAATTAATTTGTTTTGAAAATTTTAACGTTTTTTATAAACCGCCAAAATTTTTTAAAAAAGAAGTAAATTATAACTCGCAAAATAATATTTATTCTTGTCTTCAGAGCATTATCAAACTTCATCCTAGGTTTGATGATGTAATTTATGGAATACTAAAATCTGATTCAAGAGCTATAGTTACTTTTTTGAAGGATGAAAGTGGTTACTGGTTTAAATTTTTTTTTGAGCGACTTAAAAAAAAAAAAATTGACTTAGAAAGAATAAAATTCCTTGAAAGAATGACTGCAAATGACTTCATAAATGTGTGCGGTAATTCTAATGTAATGTTAGACCCATTCTTTTTTGGAGCAGGTAACACTTTTATTGAACAATTTGTATATCCTGTTCCAATAGTTACTTGTCCAAACGACTATCTAAGATCTAGACTTGCTCTTGGTCTATATAGTCAGCTCAGGATTAAAAATCCACCAGTATGTTCTAATACTGAAGAATATATTTCAACTGCTGTTGAATTAGCAAATAATAAAAAAAAAAATAATCTTATTAGAGAACAAATATTTAGTAATTCGAAGTTTTTTTTTGAAAATCAGAATGTGATAGTAGAATATGAAAACTTCTTTAAACAGATTGTTCGCACAAGTTAATCCAAATGAAAAAAAAAATAACAAGGTTTTTTTTAGAAATAAACTCAGAAGAAATGTTAAGACCTTCCAAATGTTTTGTTAAAAATCTTTGTCTCAAGAAAGAAAAAAAAAAAGATAAAGATCTTCCTAAATTTTTATATCGCGAAATTGGAAAGGATTATCATTGGAAAGATAGACTAATTTGGAATGATGATGCATGGATAAAACTTATTTCGAACCCATTATATGATCTATACACCTTATTTCATGACAAAAATTTAATAGGTTATTTTGAGTTAATTTCTAACAGTGATAAAAATTTTGAGATTGCATATTTTGGAATTTTTAAGGATTTTTATGGAAAGAAAATCGGAGGTTTTTTACTTACCAATGCAATTAAAATTTCATTTGCAAATGGCGCAAATAGAGTTTGGGTTCATACCTGTACCTTAGATCATCCAAATGCTTTAAAAAATTATATTGCTAGAGGAATGAAAGTATTTAGGTCTGAAGAACTAAATATTGATTAATTAGTCAAGTGAAAGGGTTCCAATATTTTCAAGATTTAATAGCACATTTTTTATATTAAATTCGAGAGCTGTTCTGTCATAATTAAATACTTTCCAACCGGAAACTAAGTAATCCTTTTGATCAAAATACAGGTCAATAATTTCATTTTTAGAGAAATTAATTCTTATAATAATATGATTTTCATTAGTTTTAAAATCTTTAATTTCTTTAAGCGCATTAATTATTTGATTTTTATCTGTTAGAAATAAAAATGGGGTTCCATTTATGTTTTGACTAGATTTGATATTTAGTTCGTCAACTAAATATAAAATACCGTTATCGACTAAAATTTTTTTTCCATATAATTCATTATAATGGCAAAGAAACTTATTTGGGAATTCTAGTATACAATTTCCTGTCTCAATAGATTTTTCTAAAGTTTGAGTAAAATCAAATTTAAGATTTTTAGTTTCTTCTAATTTTTCTATTATTCTTTTTATTTCGTTTGAATAGACGTATTTAGAAATAGAAATAAAAAGAATAATTATTATTAAAATTTTTTTTTTCAATTTTAATAAATTTCCCTTTTTCCTATGTGGTTTGCAGGACTAATAATTTTTTCTTCTTCCATTTGATCAATGATTCTTGCAGCTCTATTATAGCCAATACTTAATTTTCTCTGTAAAAAACTTGTAGATGCTTTGCCTTCTCCTTTAATGATTTCAACCGCTTTGTTATATAATTCATCTTTTCCATCTTGATTTAAAATTGGTTCGTCATTTTCTAATTCATCGATTTTTGTAATTTCTTCAACATAGGTTGGACTTCCCTGTAATCTCAAATAAGTTGCAACTTTTTCAATTTCTTTTTCTGAAACGTAGGGACCGTGGATTCTTACAATTCTACTTGCTGAAGACATAAAGAGCATATCTCCTTGGCCGAGCAAAAGCTCAGCACCTTGTTCTCCTAGTATAGTTCTACTATCAATTTTAGATGTTACCTGAAATGATATTCGTGTTGGAAAATTTGCCTTAATAGTTCCAGTTATAACATCTACACTTGGTCTTTGAGTTGCCATAACAATATGAATACCAGCTGCTCTAGCCATTTGAGCAAGTCTTTGAATGTAATTTTCAATCTCTTTGCCAGCGATCATCATTAGGTCTGCCATTTCATCAACAACAACTATTAGGTAAGGCATTTTTTTTAATGACTTGTCGTTAAAACCATAAATGTTTCTTACGCCGAACTCCGTCATTTCACGGTATCGTTTTTCCATTTCGCGGACTACCCACTTTAAAGCAACAGTTGCTTTTTTTGGTTCAGTAATAACAGGTACGAGTAGGTGCGGAATTCCCTGATACATAGATAATTCAAGCATCTTAGGATCTATCAAAATTAGTTTACATTGAGCAGGTGTATATCTGAAGAGGATTGAGAGAATTAATGTATTTATACAAACAGATTTTCCTGAGCCAGTTGTTCCAGCGATGAGAAGATGAGGCATTGAAGCTAAATCACCAACAATTGGAAATCCAGAAATACTTTTACCTAAAGTTATTGGTATTTTAATCTCTTTGTTATTAAATTCTTTACTTGAAATAATTTCTTTTAAGGTAACACTCTCTCTAATTTTATTTGGAATTTCAATTCCAATAGTATTTTTTCCAATAACAGTTGCAACCCGTGTTGATACTGAACTTGTGTTTCTTGCAATATCTTCTGATAAATTTATTATTTTTGACGTTTTAATTCCTGCTGTTGGTTCAAATTCATAAAGTGTAACCACCGGTCCGGCACTTACTTTTTTTATTTCTCCAGTCACTCCAAAATCTAGCAAAACATTTTCTAAAAATTTTGATTGTTTTTCCTGCAAATCAAGATCCTCTTTTGTGTCTATTTTTATAGGATCATCTAATAATTTAAGTTGGGGTAACCTAAAGTCTGTGAGATTTTTTATATTTTTTTGCTCTAAGGGTAGATCAGGTTGTAATGAAATTCTATCTTCGGTTTGTTCTAATTCTTTTTCTGCAATCTCTATTTTATTAAAGGTATTGCCTTCATTAATTTTTTTACTTGAATTTTTTTTAATATAATTAGTGTTAATAAAATTAAGTAGATAATTTAATAATGTAAAAAATTTTAATAAAAATACTCTCCATTCATCTCTCTTTAAATCTAAACTTAAATAAATAAAAAAAACTGCAAGAGTTATAAATAGCAAGGAGATATATATGCTGAATGTGTTATCTTTTAAAGAAAATTTACTAGCTATAAAATTTCCAAAAAAACCGCCAAGACCATGATCTGGTAAAAAAAAACTTTTTTCAAATATTATTGAAAAAAAAACTCCTCCCAGTATCAAGTAAAGTATTAAGTAAATACATTTTAATGATAAATTTTGGATATCTTTCTTGTAAAAGAAATATAAACCCCAAAAGCATAGATTGAAGGGAATAAAAATTGAAACAATTCCAAATATTTGTAAAAAAAAATCTGAAGTATATTGGAAAGGTTTAAATATTTTTTCTAAGAAATTATTTTTAGAAAAAAAAGTAAACTCTAAATTGTAAGCTGAGTAGCTTATTATGGATATAAAAAAAACAATTCCAGTTATTACTATCAGTAAAGAAATAATTTGAAGTAGTTTAATTTTTACAAAATTGATGATTTTTTCAAACATTTCGAATCGTTAAAGTCTTTGTACCACTAATGTTAAGTTGATAGAATTATTGACCTTATGAATAAAATTTCGATTTTTGGTAGTGGTTTAATAGGCAAATTAACTGCTTATTCACTTGCAAATTTTACCAATACTACAATTGAGCTTATTACTAAGCGGTATAAATCTTCTAGGAGTCCTTTTTACATATCAGTAAATAATTTAACAGCTGAGTTCTTAAAAAAATTAAATCTTAATAGCGTCATCAATAAAGCTCAAAACATAAGAGAAATAAAAATTTATGATAGTTTTAAGGAAATTAATGAAACGTATGATTTAAATTTTACCTCTGAAGAAAAAAAAAAAGTATTAAGTTATATTATCGATAAAAACCATTTTGAGGAATCAATTGAAAAAGAACTAAATAAAAAAGTAAATTTTAAGATAATTGAAAATCCAAAAAAAAACATAAAGACCTCAGAATTTAGTGACAATTTAAAAATAATAACTTCGTATGATTTTGCTAGTTTGTTTGTAAGAAAAAATTTAAATCTTTTTTTTAAGGATTATCAAGAAACTGCACATACTTTTTATATTCAACATGAAGT
>Ga0194116_10006024_pt1 | contig 13085 bp, 13 predicted proteins | sample TA2MahsurfametaG_4_FD_148617 | JGI IMG/M metagenome (GOLD analysis project Ga0194116, IMG submission 148617) | Freshwater microbial communities from Lake Tanganyika, Tanzania - TA2015008 Mahale S9 surface | ecosystem: Environmental > Aquatic > Freshwater > Lake | place: Tanzania: Lake... | reverse complement strand
GATTTAATTCTACCAATTAACATATTTTTTATTAAAATATATTTCATCTAATCTCTGCTTATCTAAAAATATTAAATCTATTAATATTTTAATAATATTTATATTTGAAGAGAAAGAATTAATTCAAATTTTATTTAAAATTCATTTCAAATAAAATGAATTTTTTGTTAAATATATATTTAATCAAAAATGGCTAACTTATATGAGCTAAAATTTGAAAATTATGGAGTTTGTCTTAATATAGAAATTAATTCAATTGAGAAAAATGCTTTTTTATGTGAACAGATAGATGAAAACCAGTATAAATTGCATTTATATAATAATTTCAAATATATACTATTTTAATATTATTAAATTTTATTTGACAAATAACATAAATATTAGAGGTTTTGAAACCAATATATTAAAAATTCGAGAATTGAATTTTGATGAAAATAAATATAACTCAAATTCCAGTGATTTAATCTTAGGCTCGAACGTGGAAGTTTATTCCATAATTATGCTAAATGATCAGCTTAAAAATATCCACGGATGGCAACCTGCTAGAATAAAAGAATTTAGAGGCGACTTTTGTCTTGTAGATCTTTATATGAATGGTGCTTTACAATCTAAAATAGTTGAGAAAAAATTTATTAGAAATGCGATAGAGTAATATGAAATCTTATAATTTAGCATTTTAATTGAAATTTGGATTCATAATTTTTCTAATAAATTCTTAGTGATGAAGAATACAGAATTATTTCTTATGATCATTTAAAATTTTATAAAATGGATTTTCTTAATTTAATCGATGAGAAAGCTGAAGAAAGTAACTATTTTTTAACAAATTTGTTTAGTATAATCAATTTTAATTATAATAAAACAATTTAGATATCAATGATTCTGTAAATTTTCAAAAAGTATTCAATAAGAAAAATATGAGTGATTTATTCCTTCAGGATATCAAACAAATAATAAATCCTTTTTTTTGTTTTATTAATATGAATGAGCATTCAAATGTTCTTGTCATACATGAAGATGTTGATGAAGATCTAGTAAACCTTCTTTTGGAGACTGCATTAGAACACTATGTATATATTATTTTTCTTTTTTGATATTTTAATTTCATCAGAAAGAAGTTTTTGAACGAGAAAAAATCATATTAGAATTTTACAAAAAGAATTTGATAAAAAAGAATGAAGAACGAGCAGGAAATGTAAGTAATGAAGCTAGATTTGAAAAAGCCTCAGTTGATGCCAATTATCTTTATATGAAACATTTCTGTTTAGAAAAGAAAATTTATGAAATTATTGAACCTAAAATAGATTTCTATAAAATAAATTTTGATATATTTTTCGAAGTTAAAAATCAAAATGATGAATTTCAATTTAAAGTTTATTCCAATTCTTTGCAACTTTTAATCGATTGTGTTAGAGACTTGCATATTATTGAAAAAGAATTGGAATTCAATGCAAATAGGAAAATACCTTTCTTTAATATAAAATCTGAAGATTATGATTCCTTTAAAAAGTATGCAGAAAACTATAATATTCTGTTTTATGAAATTATACCTATTAATGAATCAAGAATAAGAGTAAAATTATTAGGAAATGAAAACAATATCAAATTATTCAAAAATTCTACTAAAAATTATTTGGAAAATTATAAAATAAATAATCAAAGAAAAGAATAAATAATAATTTTAATTAAGTAGTTTTTGAGAAAAAAACAGAAAATAATTTTTCTTTTAAATTTAAAATTTTATTTTCACTTACAAATTTTGAAAGTATGATCCAGAGATGATAACAATATTTCTAAAAAATTAAATATTAGAATTTTATATTATTTATTATTTTAAGTTTCATTAAATTATTTTTCGTTAATAAATATTCATCAAATAATTGATTTAAATTATGATTGAATTTAAAACAAAGTTAAAAATTTTTTAAAAGGAAAAATGTATTTTAAAGTTAATAGGATTTTTGAAAAATCCCAAAATTAAAAAGAATTTTAATTATTAAATACCGTAAAAGTCCTGATAATTCGTAATTATGAGATATTTACGAAATAATATAAAAAAATTTAAAAAATTTATTGTTATTTTTTCTTGATAAGGAGCTTGATCTTTATTATCTAAAATAAATTCTTAAGAATTGATTTTCAATCATTTGTTAACATTTACAATTAACAAAACTTTTATATTTAACTATAATTATAAAAAGATTCTTAAATATATCAATTTTATAGCACCTATTTGGTAACTTTATGTATTATTCAATCATATTGTGTATATTTTTATAATAAATAAAATTACAAATTATTAATAAATATGAAACAAGCGTTAAAGGCATTTCATGAAAATACCTACGAGATAGAAGAAAAACTTAAAAACAAAGTAAATCTTCTTCAAACTCCAGTTGTACTTTTAAATGACAGCGAGATTGAAGAAATTAAAAGTCTTTTTACTCATTTATCACAAAAGATTGAAAAACTCTCTAAGCATTTTGAAATTAAAACTACTGGAAATGCAGAATATTTTTCAATGTACGAAAACATATTAAAAAATTATAACGAGACTAGACATAAACTAGAATTAAAGATTGAAGAATATTTAAAAAACAGAGAAGAAAAGTATTACCAAGAACAAGGAAAAAACACAAGAAAACCAATAAAAAATACTGGGCAAATTTTAATGATGAATGATAACACTTCTGAAATTTCTGATTATTCAGAAAAAGATCATTTGGAGATTTCAAGAGTTTTTCTTAATACAATAATTACTTCAAATCAAGTAAGTAAACTTCAATCTTTAAAAAAGTTGACCGAAGAGAAAGAATTAATTTCTGAAATATTTGGTTTAGACATTCATTCTCAAAAAGAGCAAATTTTGATCGATTATTATTTAAACGCATATAAATTTGGTCTCACAAATAAATTTACAATTGAAAAAATTTCTACTTTTTTAAGCATTTTATACTTTTTATTTAATTACTCTATTCTAAATAAAAAAATTGTCAGAGAAAAAAGTCATAATGTTTTTTTGGAAATATTGGACTTTCATGTTATCCATCGCCCACCATATTGCTTTGAAATTTTCACCAAAGAGGATAAAAATATCATAGTTGATTATATGAAAAAGACTTTTTTTAGAAATTATACAGTTTATGAAAACATTTTTAAATACAATATAAATATATATTTACTGAGCAAGGACTTTAAATCCATTCCAATGCAAAATTCGCCAAATGATATGCCTCTTAATGAAGCTCATGAGATAAAAGATATTAATAGTTTTGAAATAATTAAAAATAATTATATTGATAGACAAATAAAAGTTGATACACAAGAAAATAAAATTAAAAAAAAAACTGAATTTGAAAAACTTGAAGAAAATACCTTAGAAAAATTGAAGACATTCATCTCTACATTTTATAAATCGAAAGCATTGCAAGAGAATGATAAATTATTACAAGAACAGAATAGACTAGCAAGAGAAGCGGAAATAGAAGCAGAAGAAACTGAAAGATTTTTGGAGGATAAAATTCCTGATATTATGAAGGAAATAAATGAAAGAGTTAAAATTGCTGATTATCAATCCCTCAAGCAATTCGAAGAATTTATTGCTTCTCATCTTGAAAAAAAGAAATAAATACTTAAATAAAAGAAATATTCCCAAAAAACATGAGAAACAATTTAACGTTAAATTTAAAAAAATATTATTGATTTTTATTATTTAAGCATTTTGAAAATAATCAATTAATTTTATATTAAATTATTTTTTCTTTGAGTAAATCCTAGGAAGAATATAATCTTGAATAACGTTATAAATAAATTTGATATAATAATGAAGCTCATCATTGATTGATAATTTTAAAAAAAAATTATTTATGTATAATTCATTCTTTGAAAATTTAAAAATTTTTAAACGAATTCAAGTAGGTTTGAAAATAGAATAAATATCCTTCTACAATTGATGATATAAAACAATTTTTCTTTATTTTATTTATTTTAATTAATTTTAATTATTATCAATAAAATTTCAATATTTATTTTATTAAAATTAAATAATTTATCATTTATTTTAATGGTAAAGAAAAACTTAAAACAAAACCCAAAAAATAAAAATATTGGATTAAAAAATAAAGGAAAAGTTAGGAACAAGAAGCAATTTAAAAAAACAAGAACCGAAATGAATGGAGACTTGAGTAATTTAATACAAATTATAAGAATTTTAAATATTAAAATCAAATTTATGGTACATGAATATTAATTTATTAAAATTCACTGATTTGGCATTTTTTAAAATTAATTGGTACATATACAATTATTTAAATTTTAATGAATAGATAACTATTAACAATGAATTTTAATGTTTAATAAAATAAGAAATATTTTATTTTTAAAATAGAAAATTCCCAGAATCCTTCTAATAAAAAATTTACAAAAAACAAAACAAAATTAGAAGAAAAAACTAATTTAGAAAATATTACCGAAAACAATGAAGGCAATGATGCCGATTTTTACATAGATGATGCAGATTTATTGGATAGTGATGCAGAAGGAGAAGAAAACTTAGAAGGAGAAAAAGGTGATTCTCAGTCAAATTCTCTTGATGGAAGTGATTTAGATTTTGATGAAGAAGATTATGTAGAGTCTGAAGAAGAAGGATCAGGAGACGAATTGAAAAAAAAATCAAAAACAGTGTCAAAAGAAGACCTTCAAAAATTATTAAAGAATAGTCTGAATGGAAATAATTACTATATTACAAAAATTATTCAATTGTTTAATAAAATCAATTCTAACAAGGTTGAGACAATGGATGATGATCACATTTTAAATATTCCTAAATATACTAATAAGCTTATAAAATTCTATATCAAGGATCTTCCTGACATTTTAATAATGAAGATTAATAATGTTAATTTAATGGATAAAACTAATGATTTACAAATGAAAGAAAACGAATTTGCTTTAGAAGGAGATGATGAGAGCATGGAAGACGACGAAATAAAACATAAAGGAGTGAATTCCCAGAACGCCAAAGCACTTGTTAAGCGCTATTTATCAGTTTTAGCAAAATATATAAAAAATGCAGAATTTTCGCAAAGGAGCTTTATATTTAGAAATTTATCAAATTGTGCAGATTTGGTTATTCTATTTAATAACTATACTGAAATGTTTTTAAAATTTTTTATAAAAGCTTGGGCTAGTGAATGTGGAACTGATGCCAGCTTCACAAGTTTGCAGACAGTGAAACGTGTTTTAAGCAAAAAACCTTTGATGTTTGAAATAATTTTAAAACTTATGTATGTAAATTACTTGGAATATGCGAAAGCAAATTCTTGGCAGACCCTTAAAAAAATAAAAGATTTGCAAGAAGATATTATAGGAATTTTATCATATGATTTACAAAAGGCTTATATGACAATTTTTACTTTTATAAGAAAGCTTTGTATTCAACTTCGCATTACAATAAATGAAAAAAGATCTGCAAGTATAAAAAATATATATAATTGGCAATTTGTGAATTCGCTTATTCTTTGGACACAAGCAGTATGTAAATATGCTAAAGAACCTTTTAACGATATTAAACTACTAGCATATCCTCTTATACAAACAATAATCGGAGTCATCAGATTAAATTTAGTAGATGTGTTTTTCCCTCTAAGAATTATTTTGGTAAATATGCTTAATAAAATTTCTTTGGAAACTGATATCTTTATTCCTTGTGAAAATTATATATTAGAAATATTAGAATCTAGTAATTTTGCTAGAGTTTTCAAAAATAAAATTTTGAATGAAGGAAATGAAGAATCTGAAAATAAGATAAATAAAAAGAATAAAAAAAATTATAAAAACAAGGAAAAGGGAAATAATAATCAAGAGAATAATACAAAGGTAAAATATGAGAAATTTGATTTGAATATCAATTTGAAAATAAAAAAAGAAACATATAATAATTATGGAAATGTAATTTATCTGCTTGATGAAGCACTTGATTCTCTTCTGGAATTTTGTGGAGTAAATTCTTACAAAATATCATTTCCTGAACTTGGACAAATTGTTGTAAATTATTTGAGAAAAATAGCGAAAAATATGATGGTATAAATTTTATCTATAAAAGATTTAATTTATTTATTTTAAATATTATATTTAATTTTATCAATTCATTTACTTTTAATTTAGGATAAATTTATAAGAGATAAAGTGAAATCCACAATCGAAAAAATTAATGAAAATATTCAATTAATGGAAGAAATTCGACAAAAAAAAGAGTATTGCTTAACCGATTTTGACAAATTAACATCTTTTGAACGTAATTTTTTCACTATATAATTAATGAATTTTTTAAATATTCAAATCTCCTAATATTTAGTGAAATTGAAAAAAACAAACAAATTACCACTTCATATAATAATCGAAAAGATCCATAAAAAGAGAGATGATCATATTATTGCAAAGATTTACAAATTGGAAGATAAATTTATTGAAGTCTAATAATAACTTTTTATATTATTCAAATTTTGATCTTAAAAATGATTTGACTATTAAAAAATATCATCAAATTTTAAATTTTATTTAATAGACATAAAACCAGATTCTTTGTATTTTAATAAATCATCCGTTTTAGAAATTTAATTTTGCATTAATTTTATTTTTTTTTAGACATTTTGGAAAATATTACTTCAAAAAATTTATCCCAATGTTTTAAAATTAATGCAGTTAAAATACAATAAATTTATTGAAATTTTTATCAATAATTTACTTAATCATAAACAAGAATTAATTAACTTTAAATCAATACAATTAATTTTATAGATTTATTATTAAAATAAATTAATTAAAATCATCTGTAAAGAAATTTTCAATTCAAGAGTCAAAATTTGTCTTTTAATCAAGCATTCGAATTTTAGTGTCTAATGAAAATTGAATATAATATTAAAAGATATAAGAATATCCCAGCACAATTTATAAAGAGAAAAATTTTATTTTCGCTCAAAATTTTAATGTATAAATGGGTTATTCTATTGAAGAAAATTTTTAAATTTTCGAGAATCTCAAATAATTTGACATGTTTTTTTAATTTGTCTTCGTTTTGATAGTAATTTTCATTTTTAATAAACATATTATCTAAATTATAAACTTCATATTTTGAATCGAGATTAAAATATTCATATTTAATATTTCCTTCTGTCATATTTACAATAATGAATTTTCCTTAAAATTTATTTATTTTTTTCTTGTACAATATATATAAAGAAAAAGCACTTAATTTTTATAATCTATCAAATAATTGTTATTATTTAATGTATAAAGTTATATTTTGTAATACTTATTTAATAGTATAACATATGGAAATTCTTCAATTCCAGAAAATAAAAAAAATTTATAATATTTTTTATAAATCAAAAATATAAAAGCTATAGAATATACATAGATAATAACCTTTATTTAATTTGAATTTTTTTTTCTTGAAGATAATTTTTATTTTGATATGTTGATTATGTTGATTTATTTCAAATTTATGAGATATTTAGTTTGAAAAAAATATATTCAATTCAATATAATAAATATTGATTAACAGTTAAGAATAAATGGAAAATAAAATTAAAAATAACAAATTTTATTTATTTTCTTCAGCACCTGCTAAGGTAATTTTTTCTGGTGAGCATGCTGTAGTTTATGATTCAGGTGCAATATCATGTGCGATAAATTTAAGAACAAGTATTAAAGCTGAAATCATTCTTGATAATAACAATAATCATGAAGTTAATTATTATCACTTAAATTTTTATAGTATAAAGAATAACAATCAAAATATTAATGAAAAAACTCCGGAAATTTTTTCTAAAATAAACCTAAATTTCATAGTTAACTTTGTATTTGCTGATTTTTATTCAAGTTATAAATCAATAATAATTGGAAAAGATTTTAATAAAGGATTTGATGATTCAATATATTTTGAAGAATTATATAGAAAATTGCAAGAATTTGACATTCACAAATTTATAGGTAAATTATTTAAAAAAGTATTAGAGACATTAGTTTCAATCTTAATAATTAAGAATAAAATAAAAAATAAAAATAGAATTTATTTTGTAGAATTATTTATTATTTATTTAGATCTAATTGAGAAAAAAGATAATATTTACAAAGAAAAACATTCAGCTTCATATATAGAGATAAATAAAAATAATTACCATATAATTTGTATTTTTTGTTTGATATTATGTATTCAATATGATATTGAAAATAGAGAAGATATAACTGCATTTAGATCCAGAATAATGGAGTTATTTTCAAATTTTAAATTTAATTTTTATATTAATTCTGATATTCCTTATTTTGGCTCTGGTTTGGGGTCAAGTGGAAGTTTTAATGTAGTTTTGACGAATACGTTAACAGTAAATTAATTGAAAAATGGTTTTATTTTTATTTTATTCATAAACTTGAAATAATTAAGAAGATTTTAATAGTTTTTAGTTTTCGGAATTGAGAGGTTTATACAAATCTTTACATTAAACGATATTAATTTCCAAAATGTTTTAGCACAAAAAAATTCAAATGAAGATATCTATAACTTTTTAATTTCAAATGAAAAATTTAATTACAAATTTTTAACAGAGACTATTTTGTTGATTAGTTATTTAGGTGAAAAAATTTTCCACCTAAAACCTTCTGGTATAGACAATCTTACAAGCTTTAATGGAGGAATAATTAATTTTAAAAATTTTCAGAAAAAGATTTATGAAAAAAAAAATAATAAAATTATTAAAAAGCTAAAAGAAAATTTTAAATTTTTCCTCATTGATACCAAAATTAAAAGGAATACTTCAACCTTTATCAAACAAGTTTCCAATTTTAAAACTGATTTTGGTATTATTTTTGAAAACAGTATTAATTCAATCGCTGAATTAGTTAAGCAATTGAATAAACTTTTAGATAATGAAGACACAGACAACAATGGACTTTTATATTTTGATGAAACAAAGAAAAATGTGTTCTCCAAAATTTTTCATATTAATCAAAATTTACTTTCTATCATTCAAGTTAGCTCAAAAGAAATTGATTATATAGTTCAATCAATGAAGGAAATTGATGTAGCGGCCAAAATAACAGGAGCTGGTGGTGGTGGATTTGTACTAGCTGCTGTAGAATACGAAAATTTAGATAAATATTTTGAAATATGTAGAAAAAAAGTATATCTTTAAAATTTTATAAAAGTATTAATATTCGAATTTTTGAATTAAAATTCAATTTTTTATTTTTTTAAAAATTTTAATAAATATAGGAATTAAGTTTTATTGAATGCGATTTAACTGAAGAAGGCTTGAAGACAGAAATTATATATGAAAAGTCCTCTTATTTTCAGAAATTTTAATTATTGAATAAAACCTTATAATTGCTATACAAGATTAATGTTTCATTTTTTTGCAGAAATAGATTTATCTATCAAATTTTTCAGAGATTTTGTTGTAATCTTTTTGGTCCCTTTTGATTTTAGGAACATCCTTTATTTTCTCAATATTAAAAATTCTATACTTCACTTTTTATAATATTTTTATATTTGATTTTTGTTTATTTTTATTTTTATATAATTTTAGTTTGATTAACTTATTGAAAAATAAATATTACTCTTTTCTTTGCAAATAATAAATAAATATACAAATTTAATTATTATGACTTTTAAATTCTTCATTTCCTGTCTTTTAATCATATATATAAACAATGATTTTAATATTTAATAAGGTTAAATAATTGAAATATAGAGTATAATGAATTTTTTCTTATTTTACTTTATCAAAATTTTGACTTTTTTTTTTAAGAAAGATTATTAAATATTTTAATCTTTTTTCAAAAATGTATTTATAGAATATATTATTAAATACCTACTCCAATCAAATCAGATATTATTCTTTTAAGATTTGGAAATTTATTCTCAGATCTTTTATCAGTTAAAATTATAAATGGTAAAGCTAACAAGAGAATAATTTACAAATAAAAATTACATTTATTCTACAATGAACAATATTTTAAAAAATTTTAATAGAAAATGTCGAAATATAAACCAATAGAAAATAAATTAATTACAATTTGTTTAGAATCTAATAATAATGAAAAAATGATTGAGGAAGATAATCTAAGTGGCGAAAAGTTAATTTTGAAACATGATATAAATAATTTTAAGAGGCATCATTTAGAGGTATTTTAGTACTAAAGATTAATTGAAATTCGTCTATCAAATTCAAAAGCAGAAATTTGAATTTTTTGAATTGTATAACAATTTAAATTTTTGATAAATAGGTTGACCATAATCGAGATTTGCCAATTTTCAATTCTATCAATGAAAAATCTTTAGGCAATATTCATAATGATAACGATATCATCAAAGCACATCATTATGAAGAAAAATTACAAAAAATACCTTGGGATATAAAATTGTTATATTCTCTTCCTGCATTTGGTAAAATGTCATGTCTTCTTATATTAAGGTAAATCGATGTTGATTTTATTATTTTCGAATTATTTATTTTTAAATAAAATTAAATTCATCTTTTTAAATTAATTTATTATCCTTAATTTACCAACATAATCATAATTCATCTTATTATTATTTCTCTTTAATATATAGCGTTCATGCTTTAATATTCTACGAAAATTTAGGTTCAAGCTTACTACTTATTTCCTTTTTTACAGCTTTAGGTAGAGCAGTTGAAATAATTCTAAAACCAATAATTGCACATATATCAGACACATCAAAATTTAAATCAGGTCGTAGAAAACCTTTTATGTTATTTGGTTGCGGATTTTATGCTCTTTTTCTTATATTAATTTTTTCACCTTTATCAAAAATGGATAAAATCCAAACTTCTTTGTGGTTTGGACTACATTATGTTTTATTTTTTATTGCGGATACTATAACAAATATACCTTATCTGGCTTTGGGACCTGAATTGTCAAATGATACGAAAGAACGAGAGAAGCTATATATATTTTTTTATTTTTCACAATATATTGGAGTTCTTGCGGCTTCAATGGGACCAGTAATTATCCAGAAATTAGTTTATAATTGTGATTGTTCACAATGCGACAAGTATATATTCAAAGAACAAAGAGTTGAATGTTTTAAAAGATGTACTGCAACTTGTGATGTAAATTCTATGAAGACAGCTCTACAATTACTCTCAGTATTTATAGGGTTTTTATTTGTTTTGAGTATTATCCTTCTCTGCAATAAAATTAAAGAAAATAAATATGTGCCAAGTAATGAAACTGAAAATCAAATTATTCCGACTTTAATTAGAATGTTTAATAATAAACCTTTCATAAGATTATTGATCCCTTGGATTATTGATGTTACAATAACACAAATATTCGCAACAATGTTACCATTTTTCATAGCATATATAATAAACCCATTAAATTATTGCGATCAAAATAAAATTGATATTGGAAATGAAGCTTGTTCAACAAATTTATGGCTTGCTTTAACAATTTCAGCATTTTTCATATTCTGTATAATATCAATGTTTATGTGGCATTTAATTATTAAAATCATTCCAAGAAAAAAAGCATGGCAAGGATACTCTCTAATCGCTGCATTTACATTCGCATTATTTATGATATGTAGAGAAGGTTCAATGTCTTTATTAATTATTTTTTCTATTTTAAATGCAATGCCTGCTGGAGGAGCTTATCTAAATGATGTTTTTGTTTCTGATATTATTGATTACGATGAATTCTTGACAGGAAAAAGAAATGAAGGAATTTATGTAGTGTTTTCTTCTTTTACCCCAAAAATTGTGACAATTTTCGCGCAATCTTTACCTTTGACTATAATGACCTGTATTAAATATAAATTTTTTAACAAATTTTTTTTTTATTTTTATATTTTTAAAAGATTTCTAATTTAAAATAAATTAAAAATTTAAGTGTTTGGGTTTGTTCCATCAACAGGAGGCCAACAAAATCAACAGCCTTTAGCAGTTTTGAATTTTATACGCTTTGTAAATTATATTATTTCATTAAAACAACTATCTCTTTTAGTATTTAACTTTTTCTATAACTATTTAAAATTTTTTAAAGTATTTTATTGCTATCCCAGTTTTTCTCTCTTTTATCAGTTACTATTACAAACTCAAATATCCTATAGATACAGAAAGTAAAATGTCAAAATTACGGATGTCTATTCAAAAACAAAATGAAAAATTAAATGAATTATCAAATAATAATGACTATTTTACAATTATTGATCCAGTTTATAATAGCGAACATATAAATGTAATAGTGAAAGATAAGCAACAAGAATCCACAAAAATGATTGTTGAACATTTTTATAATAGACAATATTTAATATATTTATATGAAGGAAATTTCGAGGCAATAAAGAAGAGTGTTGTTAAGATATTAATCACTTTATTTATCATAATTCTGGTTTTATTAACAATGTTAATAATTACTTTTTCTTATTTAGAAAATAAAAGTTTAAGTTTAATTCCTTTGTTCACTTTGATCATAATCACAATAATAATTACCTTTTTCATTATTAATTTGAAGAGATTGAAGGTGATAAGCAAAGTTATTTATAAAGAATACCAAATTGATCGAAAATATGCATTTCTTTCTCTTTTTAAGTTATTAAAAGAAGAAAAAGCGGAGTCAACTTATATTGGTATGGTAGAAGGAAAATCTAAATATAATGATGAGAGTAGTACTTAAAAAAAGGAAAAAAATAGATGTAAAAATATAATTAACTCAACTGAGAGGGAACTTAAAATATAATGAATATGGATTTAATCGTGATGATTAGGATCTCAGTTGACTTAACTATTGATAATTTTTAATAAATTATATATATAGGAAGATTTTTTCAAAAAATTTATAATTAAATTTGTAAAATTTTATGATATTTGAATAAAAATGAATCTCCACAATAAAAATTATTCATATTTTGAATTTATTTTGGTTTAAATTTGATTTGTTAGGAAAATTATAATAATTAATTTTTTTTAATTTATAATTTCAGAAGGTATAATTAATATGATTTTTAAAATTTCTTCTACACATATTCAATTATTGACAAACAAATATTAAAGAAAATTTTA
>Ga0194116_10006023_pt1 | contig 13085 bp, 18 predicted proteins | sample TA2MahsurfametaG_4_FD_148617 | JGI IMG/M metagenome (GOLD analysis project Ga0194116, IMG submission 148617) | Freshwater microbial communities from Lake Tanganyika, Tanzania - TA2015008 Mahale S9 surface | ecosystem: Environmental > Aquatic > Freshwater > Lake | place: Tanzania: Lake... | reverse complement strand
CATGGATTCATTATATCAATTTGCGTTCTGCCAATGGAACTCAAAAGGAGCATATGGAAATTGCAGAGTTATGTAAAAAACATTTTATCTGTAAGTTTCCTAGTACCTCTGAGGCACTTGGATGGTGCGTTAAATGTGATTGTGGTGATGATTATGCAGATTGTTTACCACCTAGTTTAAGGATCGATTAAAATGTATTACGAATATCAACACCAAGAAGGTATGAATACTTTTTGGGTTTATTGCACATTACTAGATCCAAGTATAAAGGATGACAAGATTTTAATCAAATACAAACTTGGACCTGATGAGCACGAAGAATCTGTTCCAGTTCATAAAGTAAGATTAGTTTCAGGAGCACATGATATGGAGACATCACAATGAATAATCAAGAAGTAATTCAATCAGCAAAAGATTCTGGATTAGTTTACAATAACAATCATGACATTCTTGATTTTTATCAGAAGATTCGAAAAGAATTAAAGAAAGAATTTTCCTTAAAGTATCTAAATAAATCTAGGGAGTAAATCATGCCAACATATCCTGTTAAAAATAATAAGACTGGAGAAACCAGAGAAATCTATATGACCATGGCCGAATACGACCAGTGGAGAAAAGATAATCCTGACTGGGATAAAGACTGGTCGGCTGGTGTTGGTGGAGTCACTTATGGCACACCTAAACAGTCGGAGGGTTTTAAAGAGGTTATGTCAAAAGTGCAGAAAGCTCATCCCCGTGCAAACCTTAGCAGATTTATCTAATTATGCCAGTAAGAAAAAGGAACAATAACAATTCTGTAGTGCCTTCGGGGATGAGTTCTAAACAAATGAGAAGGAAAAAACCTATAAATAATGAACACTTAACAGACATTAAACCTTTAACTGAAGGGCAAAAGAGAGTATTTGAATGTTGGGAAGATAACAAAAACCTCATCCTTCACGGTGCTGCTGGTACAGGTAAAACATTTATTAGTCTTTTTCTTGCACTTAAAGAAGTACTGAATCCCAATACTCCATATGAAAAAATTTATATTGTTCGTTCTCTAGTTCCCACTAGAGAAATTGGGTTTCTTCCTGGTGACCATGAAGACAAGTCTGCATTATACCAAATACCATACAAGCATATGGTAAAGTATATGTTTGAGATGCCAGATGATAATTCATTTGAAATGTTATATGATAACCTAAGAGGTCAAGAAACTATTTCCTTTTGGAGTACTTCTTATATTCGTGGTGTCACTCTCGATAACTGTATTATTATTGTCGATGAATTTAGCAACCTGAACTTTCACGAACTTGATTCCATGATTACTCGTGTGGGTCAAGATGCTAAAATTATTTTCTCTGGTGATATCTCACAGTCAGATCTAGTGAAGCAAAATGAGAGGAACGGAGTCCTAGACTTCATGAGGATTTTGGAAACAATGGATGAGTTCTGTTGTATTGAATTTGGAATTGAAGATATTGTACGTTCTGGTTTAGTTCGTTCTTATCTAATTAGTAAAATTAATCTTGGTTTTTGATATGTTTAACTTTGTTGGGACTCCAGTTCCTTTATTAGAACTGGAATCCGTGGAAGAAAATGGAAAACGATTTTACCCTGTTCCTTCAGGGGAAAGGTATCCATCTGTAACAACAGTAACTTCCATTCGTTCAAAGGAAAGCATTCTTACATGGAGAAAGAGGGTAGGGGATGAGGTTGCTGATAAGATTTCTTACCGTGCCTCTAGACGAGGTACATCACTTCATGCTATGATAGAAGCATACCTTAAGGGAACCATCGTTGAAGATCATGAGAAGGAAGTATTATCGTCGTTTCTCTTCAAGATTTGCAAAGGGGATCTTGATAGGATTAATAATATTCATGCTCTGGAAGCCCCTCTCTATTCTGACTATCTACGTATTGCTGGTCGTGTTGACTGTATTGCTGAGTTTGATGGGGTTCTAAGTGTAATTGATTTCAAATCATCGTCTAAGATTAAAAGGGAATCATGGATTGAAAATTATTTCGTACAAGAAACAGCATATGCTGCCATGTACTTTGAAAGAACAGGAATTAAAGTTGAACAAATTGTCACGATAATCTCTACTGAGGAAGGTGAGTGTCAAGTTATTAGTAAAAATGATTTGTCAAAATATTTTGCCCTCTTAAAAGTGTATATTCAAGAGTACGAGGAACAAACCAATAATGGAATTTGATGACAGATTTATGACACAAGCAAAATTTAGTGATGAAGTCGAGAAGATTGTTCTGGGCAGTAATGGTATGACAAATTATATTGATGCAGTCATTTCAGTGTGTGATCAATATGAAATTGAAATTGATACTGTCTCTAAGTTAATTTCAAAACCCTTAAAAGATAAATTAAAATTTGATGCTCAAAAATTAAACTATATTAAAAGAACTACAATGGGAGTTCTTCCAATTGTATGACAGGATTTGATGTTTATAAATTGTATTTGTCCGTAAAGTTACATTTCACATCGGACAAGTATAATTTTTTTCAGTATCAAGGTAAGAGCAAAGCTTCTCTAGTTTCATATGAGAAAAGAAAAGACAAATATTTTTTTGAGAAGTTAGCAAATAAATATTCATATGATACATTAGTTGAATATTTTGTATCTCAATTTGTTGCCGAGCAAGATGCATGGCTTGGTGATATCGTGAAGGCAAAAGGAGAAAAAGTTTATTACAATTGGAGAAAAAACAATCACCAATTAAATAATAAATTTGAGGATGAATTAGAACAATTGTTATCCCTAATTTCACCTCCATATCAAACAAACATAGACAAATTATTTACCTGTGGTTCAGGTACTCATCCCTTAATTGTAAAGGCATATCTCAAAAAGTCTATTAGTCTTGAAACTTTAGTAATATTAGAAAACATTTTCTCCTTCACACAACATATAGACAAACAAATTTCTGATCCACTTTGGAAGTCTATTATGAAAAAGATTGTTAAGTATTCACCATTTTTAAATATAAATGTATCAGAATATAAAAAGATAACTAGGAACAAGATGACATGTCAGACTTTTTAAAATCAGAAATCGTACAAAGAGAAATGTACGAGATGCAAGTACTATACAAGAGATTATCAACTATTGTTGAGCATTTACGGAGCTTGGATAAAGAAGAGAAGATAGAGTTTATTTCACAAACTAAAATCTTAATTGAAAAACAAAAAGTTTTCTATGCCAGAATGACTCTGGCATCCCAACATGATGATGAACTAAAGGAAATTGTCAACAATATGAATCGATTGTCGAGAGTGTTCTGTGGGGAACCTATGAACGTTGTCCTCGATAATATGACTAATAAGTTAGACTCATACATCCCCACTTGACACTGCATAAATAGTGTGCTACTCTTAAGGAGTGGCAAATAAACAAATCCACTAATACAAAAATACGGAGAATACGAATGTCTTTTTCACAACTCAAGCGCAATTCTGGGTCTGCCTTTGATAAACTGACTAAAGAATTGGAGAAGATTTCCAATCCAGAATCTTCCAATGGTGCTGATGAGAGGTTTTGGAAACCTGAAATGGATAAGTCTGGAAATGGTTATGCTGTAATTCGGTTCCTACCAGAACCCGATGGTGAAGAACTTCCTTGGGCAAAGGTATGGAGTCATGCTTTCCAAGGACCTGGTGGTTGGTATATTGAGAATAGTCTTACCACTCTTGGTAAGAAAGATCCAGTTGGTGAACTGAATCGTCAACTGTGGAACACTGGTAGTGATGCTGATAAGGAGATTGCACGTAAACAAAAACGTAAACTCTCTTACTATGCGAATATTTACATTGTAGAAGATCCCCTTCATCCTGAGAATGAAGGTCGTGTGTTCCTGTACAAGTTTGGTAAGAAGATCTTTGATAAACTGATGGAAGCAATGCAACCTCAATTCAAAGATGAAAAACCTGTCAATCCTTTCGATCTGTGGAAAGGTGCTGACTTCAAACTGAAGATCCGCAAAGTTGAAGGTTATTGGAACTATGATAAATCAGAGTTTGCTGCTGCAAGCACTCTTGGTAAGTTTGATGATGAACAACTAGAGGCAATCTGGAAGAAGTGCTACTCTCTTTCTGAGTTTGAAGATACTAAGAACTTCAAGACCTTTGAAGAACTGGAAGCACGATTGGATATGGTTCTGAATAGTTCTAAACCCTCTTCCCGTAAGGTGGTGGATCTGGAAACTCAAGAGGATGAGAACTGGGCACCTGCCAAAGCATCTAATTGGGATGAAGAGATTACCTCCTTTAAGAATACCAAGGTTGCAGCAGTTGCAACTGTAGATGATGAAGATGAAGACAAACTCAGTTGGTTTGCCCGTCTTGCGGAGGAAGATTGATGTTAATTGCAACTAGGGAACATGGTGATCTAAAACTTTATTATCAAGATGATGGTCAATGGACGCTAGATAGAAGGAGAGCTCAAGAGTTCGACACTTCTAAAGAAGCATATGACACTTCTAATTTCCATCAAATGTATGATGTAATTCTGGAGGAAGTATGAAAATCGTTTTTGGTTTGATCGGTGCTCTGCTTTTAAGTACACCTGCTTATGCCCACCATGATGAGTACATACCTGGCACTATTCCTGGATGTGATAGAATTAATGGAGTCGATGTCTGTCAAGATGGATATGGGAATCGATGGATTCCCCTGCCAAAAACGAGAAGGTATCGGTACTATCGACAACCTGCACTTGATTGCGGTACATCGACTCTTACAATTCTAGGTGTTCCTATTCTTGGTACGATAAATGAATGTCGGTAACACCTAAAGAGGAATGGGATTACATCTGGTTGTGTTTGAAGGAGACCCTCCAAATAATTTTGGATAGACCAAAACCAAAATCGACCTTAAATTCCCAAATAGTGCCAAAAATTCCCCCAGGTAAAAATTGACCCTGGGGGTTTTTAGTAAGTATTTTTACTTAGTCAAGTAATTACCAGCAAGACTTGTTTTAGTGATAGGAGCTTCATCTTCAAGCACTACATCATCATCGTATTCTATGAGTTTTTCAAATTCTGATATAAATTGACCTAGATATGATTTTTTTAGTAGATATATTTCTCTCTTCTCATCATTTTCTTTGACTATGTGCTCATAGATAGTGACTGGGTGCCGAATTGTTAAACCAGTCAATTGTATGTGGGTTTCTGGATCTCGGTATGTGAAGTTTTCATTTACAATTATACCTTCTGGTAAAATTACAACACCATTGTCTAATTTTACTTCATTTGTTTCATAATGGTGAATAGAACTTAGTGTGTCTATATCAGGATAATGAAATTGAATGTACTCCCACATTTCATTTTGATTTAATGGCCATTGAGCATAGACATTTGTTATTTGGTTGCATAGCAAAACAATCCAATCATATGCTGGATCTCCATAATATTGGAACGCAATTTTATCTGGTCTATCACCTTCTTCAATGGTAATAGGGCTGAAAAGTAAAAATTCTTTTTGTAGATTATTTACTAATGCTACATTGCGAAACATGTTTTTTACTTTTATAAATGGCTGCCTGGTTCCTTCTGCAGGACCCATTCTGATCCAGACATCAGGTAAATGTTTAAAGTAAAAATTGTCTGCCATTTTATCTACCTATTTAAGGTTTGATTTTGTTATCATTCCAGTTTCTCTAAACTGTAGATCTAGTTGATAGGATAATACACCAAGATCTTTCGTTGTATCTCCATCAAATTCTTTTAATGGTTGATAACTACCATCAGGAGTAAAGTTTACTGTCATACCTTCAAGAACGCAGTAAACTGGAAATCTTACCAGTGACGTTAATCTCCGACTTGCATTTGCAGCTCCAACACCACCACCCTTCTCAATTCTAACTAATTCTAATTTGAAGAAATCTGGAATTGTTAACCATCTGTCCTCCGTTCCTCCCCCACCAGGATCTAATAATCCAGGTTTTGAGGCAGGTTTTGCAGCTGGTGGTGTTGGTGCTGGTTTTGCAGCACTAGCACCTGTTGCAGGTTTTGTTGTTGGTTTTGCTTTCGGATCCTTTGCTCCAGGAGTTGCAGAGGATTCATTATTGGTTTCTGTTTTATTTTCTGCTTTAGCTGCTCCAAATTGCTCATCTTTGTCTGCTCCAGAGAGATCTGGATGCATGGCAATTCTTAATGCTTGTAAGATATTTTGTATTACATTAATATCTTTGCTAGTATTAACAGTTAGTTTAAACGAAAACGAATGTGCCCTAAAATCAACTCCCTGAAAAGTTAACTCTTTATATGGGTTCAGAATTTTACCTCTAGTTAATTGTGAGATAGTATTAACATTCACTTGTCCACCAACACCTGTAACATCAGCAACTCCACTAATAGCTGATGCAAGTGCAGACATTCCAACTTCAGGTTTTAAACCATTAGCAGCATCTTTTAGTGATGCTGCCATAGATGCAGTGTCACCTCTTTGATTTGCCATTCTCATAGCCGAAGCACCCAACATACCTAAAGAATCTGTGTTATATCCAGCTTGGAAAGATTCTGACAATTGATGTGGCATATATAAAAATATGGTTTGTAAAACCTCAAAAGTATTATTTGTTGAGTTTCTTACACCTCCACCACCACCCCTACCAACGTAGTTGGAATATGAGTTTTTCTCTGATGAGATAATCATTATTTTTAAATAATCATGTGCTTCCTGGAAAACCGCATTGCCTTCGATTCTCCTATCAGCATTTTTAAATTCTAGATCATTATAGTCTGGATAAACAAGTACTTGTGCCATTTATGTCTTATTCAGGAAAATACTTACCATCATATCCCAAAAAATATAGAGGTAACGTCGCTAACATTATTTATAGGAGTTTATGGGAACGTAAATTCATGGTTTATTGTGATTTGAATGAGCATATCCTTGAATGGAGTTCAGAAGAAATAATTATTCCATATAGATCTCCCCATGATGGTAGATATCACAGGTACTATCCAGATTTTTATGTAAAAGTAAAGAATGAGGTAGGCATTAAAGTTTATATTGTTGAAGTGAAACCCAAAAAGCAAACAGTAGAACCAAAACTACCAAAAAGAAAAACAAAACAATATATTAATGAAGTATTTCAATATACTAAGAATCAAGCAAAATGGAAAGCAGCTAAAGAATGGTGTGCTGATAGGAAATATGAGTTTAAAATTGTAACGGAAGTAGATTTAAAGGTATGAGAACTCTATACGAGCAAATTTCAAAAGAAATGAAAGGATTTGGTAAAACTAACGATTTTTACCGTGATTGGTTGTTTTCGAAAGTAAGTGGTCATTTTACAACTAGTCCAAAACCAGGTCAAATGTTATTTTTCTCATATAATGCTCTTACTGCAGATACGTTAAAATGGTTTGATAAGTATCCCTTAGTGATGGTTACAGAAACTACAGAAAATCATTTTATTGGGGGAAATTTACATTACGTTTCTCCCAATTTACGAAAATCTATAGGTAAGCAGTTTCAAAATGGTAGTCTGGCATATCCGATCAAGATGCATCATAAATACTTACGATCTAATGTAAATTCCCCCTTGTTTATTATTGATAAAATTCAATGGGCAGATATTGGGTTAATACCAACAGAGTGGTTTGTTAAAGTTGAAAATGGGAAAACAGTAAAAGTCTCTTCTACACAAGTTTGGAACAGTTAAATGTCATACAATAGGTTTGATAACTTTAAAGCTAGGGTTGCTGGTGATCGTCAGTGGAATCCAGCCACCAGTAATTTGTTCGGAATTAATATTCTTATCCCCAACGCAACATTTTTGGCAAAAATTGGAATATCGGGTAGTGAGTTGGATGAGAGTTTAAATTTCCTAGCACAAGAAGTCACTCTTCCAAGTAGACAATTAACTACCATGGAAACAAGAACTTTTGGTACTATGATACGTCATGTCAGTGGTACGACGTTTTCAGAAATTACCATGAGTTTTCTTTTGACTAAAGATATGTGGTGCCGTCTTTTCTTCGAGAGATGGATGAATTATATTACTGATGATGCATCAAGTTTTGTCATGATTCCCGCAGATTATAAAGCTATTCTACGAATTTCTAAATGGGAAAACGGTTCTAATGTTATTTTGAGGAGAAAGAATTCTGAGGGAAGGGTAGTTGGATCTACGAGAATGAAAACTTGTACAGGCAACTGGATGCTTGAAGGTGCTTTTCCATTCAACATTAGTACGATGACACTTAATAATGAAGAAACTACTTTATTAAAAACCGATGTTTCATTCTATTATGATAGATATAGGTTTGATAACGTTGGTAGTGGTAGTATTTCAGGTCTGAAGGGAGATGATAAGTATGTTGATGATATTAATTCACTAGATACTTTGGTAGGATCGTGGAATTCTCAGTTAGGAGCAACTCTTGGAAACCTACAATATGAGTGATAAATAATTTTAATGAAATGTATTTGGAGTAATTATGCCTTTACCTAAATTAAGTGTTCCTGAATATGAAATGGAATTGCCTTCAACAGGTGAAAAGATTAAATATAGACCATTTTTAGTTCGTGAAGAAAAGATTCTATTCATGGCAATGGAATCCCAGGATGAAAAAGAAATGGTTTCTTCAGTTAAGACAATTATCAAAAATTGTACCAACCTTAAGAGAAAAGTTGAAGACCTGGCTACCTTTGAAATTGAGTTTTTATTCCTTAAAATTCGAGCAAAATCTGTTGGTGAGACCTCAACATTTATGATCACTTGTCCTGATGATAATGAGACTCAAGTTGAAGTGAAAGTTGATCTAGATGATGTTGGATTGGAAACTAATGAAAACCATAGTCGTAAGATTATGTTAGATGATAGTGTAGGTGTTTTAATGAAATATCCATCTTTAGATACCTTTGTGAAATTAAATCTTAGTGAAGAAGAAGCACCTTCTATGGATAATATGTTCGAACTTGCTGCAACTTCTGTAGATCAAATTTTTGACGGTGAAGAAGTGTGGGAGTGTAAGTCAACACCCAAAAAAGAAATTATGGAATTCTTTGAGAGTATGAATAGTGCTCAGTTTCAAAAAATTCAACAATTTTTTGAAACCATGCCAAAACTAAAAAAAGTTTTGACAGTTAAGAATCCTAAAACAGAAGTTGAAAGTGAAGTCGTACTTGAGGGATTAGCAGCTTTTTTCGCATAGCTTTGTTGCATGATAATTTGGCAAATTATTATAAAACTAATTTTGCTCTCATGCAGCACCACAAGTATAGTTTAACAGAATTAGAAGATATGATACCTTGGGAACGAGATCTTTATGTTAGTTTATTAATGAAGTGGTTGAAGGAGGAAGAACAGAGGCAACGTAATCAAGCATCACAAGGCAGAGTAGCACTCTAATGGCAGAAGTAAAAGTTAGACCATATTTAAGCATTAGACCCGCTCCCGTCAAGGGGAGTGGGATGTCTGCATATTATGTTGCAACTGTTAAAGGTATTAACAGGATGGGTGGTGTTGTCGAATCCATGGGTCAGCACCTGGAACAGACAAATAAATTATTTGCTTTTAGAAATGAATTCCTAATTGAATCCAATCTAAAAAGAATTAAGTTAGAACAAAAGGGAATTAAACTAGATCAAGCAGAAGAAAAGAAACAAGAAGATAAGAATAATAAATGGTGGAGAAAATTTTTAGATAAAAAAGCAGAGGAAGATCAAAAAAAGAAAACAAAGAAACCAGAAGATCAAATTGATAAAGGTGATTCTGTAATTAAGAAGGCAATATCTCCACTTAAAAAGTTTCTTGGTGGATTTTCAAAACTCTTTGAAGCATTCATACGTTTTACGGTCCTTACTGCAGTTTTAGATTGGATATCAGGAAGTGATGATAATAAGTTAGCAAAGTTTATTGGCAATATTATAAAAATATTTTCCTTTGTCAGGAAGTTAACTGGATTTGGTATAGGAGCAATTTTAGATGGACTTACCAATTTATTTGGTGGGTATGATAAACTTAAAAGTGGTAATTTACTTGGTGGATTACAAGGATTATTGGGTGTAGGTCAACTATTAGCAGGTGTTGCTCTTGTTAAGGCAGCACAATATGTTATGATGCCATGGAAATTAATCCAGGATGTTTCTTGGATTACAAAACTATTCACTGATATGGGTAAAGCCACAGGTGAAATGGAAGGTGCTCAAAAGAATAAAGATATTGTTGGTTATGTAGATAAAGATGGAAATCAAATTTCTAAGGAAGATTTCGAGAAGGCAAAGAAATCTGCTGCAAGAAATGATGCTAAGAAATCAAAGGGGCAAGGTAAGGGTTGGAAATATTCTGGAGGAGAAGATGCAGTAACTGACAGATATAGAGCTCAGTTTAAAAATAAAGATAAGAATTTTCTACAAAGGGGTGCTCAAAGAACTCGTATCGGGTTTAAACGTGCAACTAAAGGTGTTCGTGGTCAGTTTAAAGCAGCAGGAAACTGGCTGCAAGCAAATCCAGGAAAGGGAAATGCTATCTTCTCTGTGGTTGGTGGACTAGCACGTGCTGGTGGTGGTTTAATGAGTGGTGAAAATGCAGGGGAAGCAGTTGGTGCTGGTTTAGGACAAGCAACTGGTGGAATTGCTGGTTTTGCATTAGGAAATATGTTACTTCCTGGTGTTGGGGGTATCATTGGATCTGCACTTGGATCTTTTCTAGGTGAGTGGGTTGGAACAAAACTAGGTCCGATCATTGATCCGATCATGAAACCATTGGGTTCGGCATTCAAACTTGGATTTGATATTATTGGAATGGGACTAATGCCCGTACTGAATGAATTTGGTGAATTTTTTGGTGCGTTAGTTGATGGTCTATCAGGAATCATTCAATTATCTGCTTGGATTCTAAAAACAGGTGCAGATGTTCTTAATTTTGCATGGCAAAATTCTGCAATCAAGAAAGCAATTGATGGAATGATTTGGGTATGGCAGAATAAAGACAATATTGGAAAAGCAGTTGGAGAAGCACTAACTCGTGGTGCTCAAGGAACATTAGATGCACTTACATTTAATATTTTTGATTTTGATAAGCAAAATAAAAAGTTTGCTGGTGGAAAAGTTCCATTAATGGCAGCAGGTGGTCAGTTACGAACTGATAGTCCTGAAGAAATGGGACTAAAAGCTGCAGGTTCTGCAATTGTGTCAGTAGTTGAATCAACTTTAGATAGTTTTGGACTGGTTGGTAATTTTGCCAAGATGTCAATGGCATCTGATTTGAATAGAGTGAAGTCTACTTTTGGATCTAGCAGGTTAATGGCTGCTGCAGGTGGTCAAAAGATTGCAGCACAAATAACAAAACCAACAAATATTAATCAAGGTGGGAATATAAATGGTCAGCAAAGTTCCAATAAAAAGTTAGAAAGTATTGTTGGAACAAACGAAGTTAGATTCTTAACTGAACAACCAAACAAATTTAGTCCAATGAATGATGGCAGCATGAGAGGATTGCTTGCTGACATTTATAATGGACTTGTTAGTTTGAATGTTATTGGTGGAGATGGAACAGGAACAGGAACTGATGGGGGTGTAAACCCTGATGGCACCCATGCTGGTCCTAGTACTGGTCCTAGTTCATACGAAGGTACTAGCTGGAATAAAGATCCAGCATTTGCTGAAGCAACCAATAAAGTTGCCAAATACTTTAATATTAGAGCAAATGATCTTCTTGGATTGATGGCATCTGAGTCTGGACTGAGACCTAATGCAGATAATGGTAAACATGTTGGACTAATTCAATTTGGTGCCTCCCAAGCAAAAGGAGCGGGGACAACACAAGCAGAATTGAAAAGGATGTCTCGTGCTGAGCAGATGCCATATGTCCAAAAGTATTTGGAGAATGCTAAACTTCCTAAAGGTGCTTCAGCAGGACATTTATATACAGCTGTGTTCTTACCTGCATTTGTGACAAAACCTGCAGATTTTATTATTGCTAATAAACAAGGGACTCTACCAGTAGGATATCCAGAATCTAGAAGATGGTATTCTAGCAATAGAGGGTTGGATATGAATAATGATGGTAAATTAACCATCGCTGAATTGGGTGAAAGGATCCAGAAAAAGAAAAGGGAATTCAAAATTCCAATGGCAAAGGGTGGATTTCTGAGGTTTGCCAGGGGAGGTGAAATGACTGCCTCGGAGGCGGGTCCTGAGGTTGATCCTAAAACAGGGCAACACACAAATCCAAAAATGAAAAAACGTGAAGAATTAGGAAAGAAAAGACTTAAAGCATTTGCAGGTGGTGGTCAATTAGCAAAATTAGATTTTAGTAAGGGTGCAAAACCAGCACTTGCAGCCAGGGGAAGATGTACTGAAGGTGTCATTTTAACTGCAGAAAAGAATCGTGCAAATATTGGTGCTCCTGATGTATACACTAGTAAGGATCCTAATAATCCAAGAGGATTGATGGCACAAGCAGTAGGTCGTTTTGGATGGGGAGCTATACCTGGACTTGGTAAATCTAGATCTATTAAGTCTCCATATGGAAATGTTAGTGTGAATTCAATGTCATGGGCTGAATGGATTAAAGCGGTCAAGGGTGGTAAAATACCTAGTGGTGCTTTGGTCTTCAGTACAGAAAGGGGGTGGAATTATTCTGGAGGATCTAGTGGAAATGACTCTGCTATTGCTCAGGAAGGTGGTAAAAAACTGTGGAGCGGGCATTGGCAATATCAATATGAGGGCAATACTGTTGGTGGAGTGTATGGACCAGCAACCAAGGAAGTAGTTGCATTAACACATCCTGGAGGAAATGGTGCTGGTTATGATGGATCAACTGGTGGTGCTGATCCTGGAGGAGCGGCCAGTGCCACTGGCGGTGGTGCTACTGGCGCAGCGTCAGAACCAGAAAAACCAAGAACTGTTGCAAGTATGACAGAAGAACTTGAGAAACTTCTCATGAGTTTTGGTGAGGCGATGAAAGATACTCAAAAATCGTTTGAGATGACTCCTCAAGAGCAAGAGACCCCACCAAAACCAGGTGAAAAACCTGCACCAACAAAACCAAAGATTGAGCCATCTACAACTAAGACTGCTGAGCAATTGAAAAAAGAACAACAATTAAAAGCAAAGGCACAGCGTGATA
>Ga0194116_10006018_pt1 | contig 13088 bp, 10 predicted proteins | sample TA2MahsurfametaG_4_FD_148617 | JGI IMG/M metagenome (GOLD analysis project Ga0194116, IMG submission 148617) | Freshwater microbial communities from Lake Tanganyika, Tanzania - TA2015008 Mahale S9 surface | ecosystem: Environmental > Aquatic > Freshwater > Lake | place: Tanzania: Lake... | reverse complement strand
CAATCCCCAAATATTTAATTTTACCTTAATATATAAATAAATCGCAATTTTAATTATATTTAATTTTCTACTATAGTTTATAATTAAGATCTGTCATTAAAACATAATGAAATCTCTTAATATGAATAAATAATAAATTTATATTTTTAATTAGTTTATAAATAAAAGTTTTTGAAACCATGAAAATGTAAATTATTTTTCAAGAAATTATTTTTAAAAAGTTAAAATTTTATCATTAGTAGAAATTCAGTGTAATCTATTTTCGTTTACATCCATTACAAAATCAAAGTTTTTCTTATTGTGAGTTTGAAATGAAAGGAATTCTTCATAATTACCCTAATTTAAAAGATTATTTAAATTATTAATTTTATAATACAAAAAATTAGGCTAATAAATATAAGATTAATATTAAATAATAATCAATCTTCTACATTTTCAAATTGCTCATTTCTAAGCTGAATTATTAAAGGCAAGTCATAGGAAAATTCAAAGAAGATATATTTTGAACTATAGACCAAAGCAGGAATTATTTCGTCATAGGTAATATTAAAACTTTGATTTAAAAACTCTCCGAATACATGATTTATAATATTCTCATATTCAGGCATGTTGTAAAATAATTCATTATAAAAAACTTCATCAAATTTGAAATTATTTAAATGCGAACCTTGAATAAAATAAGGAACTTCATAAAATATACAAATTATTATTAAAATAACACTAGCAACCAAATGTCTTATTTGAAAATTTATATGGTTAAAATCAGTTATAAAAGCATCGATCAGTTGAGTGGCTTGTCTGTAATATAAATAAGATTTTTCATCTGCTTTTTTGAAATATATTATATTAAAATGAAATTCTTGATTATTTTGATTTTTCTTACAATTTTTATTAATACTCTTATGATTATATAATTTTGCTTTCATATCAGGAACTGAATCTATAAATAAATCCCATTGGCACAAATACCAATTTAACCACATGATTAAAGTTGTTGGGTTTAGCTCCCACTCAAGACTCTAAAAATTAAGTAATTAGTAAATTTTTTATTTAATTAGTTTTTAATTAAATTTGATAAACAAATTCGTAGTCTCAATAAAATTTATCTAAAGAAATTTACACTTATAATATATTTTTCTAATCCTATAAGCTGTTCTTTGGTAAATCTATTTTCAGTAATGCTTATATATTCTTCACATTTGGGAATATAAATTTCCTAATAAAATTTAATTTATAAATGTTGATTAAAAATAAATAATTTTAGGAAAAATTAGAATTATTTTTTGGCAAAAAATTTATAAAACCTCAAATTTTCCAGCTATACACAAACAAGCCACTCCAATTAATTGTAAAATATTTTTCTCAATATTTTCAGTTTTTGATAAAAACCTGTCTAGGTAATTAACTGCAAAATGTAGAGTATCTCTTTTAAAAGCTAAATCTTCACATATCTCCATCATCCAATCAACTAATATTGCTCTATGTTCATGTGTTAAATGAGGATGATTTGAAAAATAATTCTCATCTGCTTGGAATTTATGTTCTTTATCCAATAAATTATTTATAAAATCTAAATCATAAATATTATGCATTTGTCCTTGATTATTTTCAAAAAATAATTGTAATTGTTCTTCGTCATTATTATAAAATTCTTTTTTTGATATTCCCTGGCTATAATAAAGTGCCATATTTGAGTTTTTTAATAGTGAATTCGTTGAAATTTTATTGTGATTACGGATTTTTAATAAGTTATTCGAGTCTCTTAATTTATTGGCTTTTTCTGGTGTAAAATACCCAATATTTCTTTCTTCATTTTTAATCTCTAATGATTCTTGTTTTCCTTTACCTAACTTTTCCTTATTTATTGAAGTTTCGTAGAAGTTTTCAACTCCTTGATCAACTCTTATTTCAATATTTTTTTTGGGTGATTGTAATTGTTTTAAATTATAATTTATTAATCTTGAATTATTCATCTCTCCATTCTGATTATTATGATCTATGAAATCTTTACTATTTATTGATTTATTATTCTCGAAATTGTTAATATCATCAAAATATTGAGGAGAAGGGGAGCCTAAGGAATTTAAATCAATGATATCATCAGTATCATTTTTAATATTATTTATATTACTATTCCCAATTTTATCATTTATATAATTTTTTTTAATATCTTGCCTATTTTTGAATGTTTGGTTAATTTCTGTGTTATTTTGAATATTTATTTTAGGCTTATTTGTTTCCAAATTAGAATTTGTTTTATCTATTGAAATTATTATTTGTGAATTGGAAATATAAGGTGAAAAGCCATTAGGCCTAGCTCTTTTTGTTTGGGTGAAATTTCTATCAATATTTATATATCCATTTTTCTCTCCTTGAATTGATTTTTCTTTATCTTTGCTATTACTATTAGATTCATAATCTAAATCTAAAATGTAATTTGTATTGGTATCAGTATCTGAATTTTTTTTATTATTCAAAATTTCTTTTTTATTTTTCGAATTCTTCAAATTTTGCTTCTCCATATAATTTTGTGGCAAATCATAATTTTCAGAATTTTTTTTATTTTTATACTCTTTCTTCATATCTTTATAAGAATTTTTAGAGAATTCATTTAAATGATTTGTATTGTAGTCAGCTGCAATCTGATTATAAGGTTTATTTGTTTCTTTGGCAATATTTTCTTCAGAATTAATTTGTGTATATCTGAGAGATTTATTGTAGTTATTTCTTAAACTATTGTTATTTTCTAAGGTTGATAAAAGTAACGAATTGTTTATTTGAGTTTTCAAGTTACTATTGTAAAAATTAAAATTAGGAATGGTATTTAATCCTCTTTCATTAACTCTTTCTATTTTTATTTCATTATTTTCCATTTCAAAATTTTGGGGAATTTGTTCTTTTTCTTTGTTATTTGAATTATAATCTAAATTCAAAAAATTGGAAATTTCCAAAATTTCGTTATTTGAACAAATTTTATCATTATTATTATAATTCAAAATATTTTTAATGTTTTTTAAATGATTTAAATTTTCATCTTGTTTCTTACTTTCAGACATTGAAATCTGATTGTTTGAATTAATTATATCATTTTTATTTTCATTCTCAAAACGACATATTTTATTTTTCATTTCAGATTCATTTTTCTCATAGTTTTCATAAATTAAAATATTATCATTACTTTTAATTTTGTTTGTTGTCTTTGCAGCTTGAGTTTTATCAGAATTATTATAAAGAATAAGTTCTCCATTATAAGGGAATAGATTCTCTCTTTCACTGTTTAATAAACAATCAAAATTTTTATCAGTCATTAAATTATCTGTGTAATTTTTTTCACTTGAATTGTTTTCAAAGTTAGCTATTGTTGGAATTAAATTATTATTTTTTATTTCAGTTGGACAGAATAATCTATTCTCATGTTGATTGTTATCTTCAATTAACATCACGAGTTCATTTATATTTTGTATTTTTCGATCGTTTTGCTTATTGTTATTTTTCAAAATAATCTTAGAAAGAGAAATATTTATAGTATTATAAAACATAGAAATATTATTGTGATTATTGTTATTTAGAAATTGTTCATTGTTTGAAATTATATTGTTTTGTTTATTATAGGTATTACTATAGTCGTAATTTGTATTGATGTTATTCAATAAATTATTAGTATTATTTAAGTTGCTTTTATTTTGAACTGTTAAAAATGAATTCATTTCAAGCTGATTATTATTATCATAAAATAAATTCTCCATGTTATTATAAAAGAAAGCTTTTTTAATTCTTTGACTACTAATGTTATTGAGATTCTGAAAGCTAGATAAAAATGATGTTTTCATGTGCTTCGAATTTTTTCTTTGGTTAAATTTAATTTTATCCATTCTTTCAAAATTAGATACATTCTTCTTTGATATAATAGATAAAGATTGCGAAAGTAAATTGATAGATTCATCACCTTGCTCAGTCATATTGGAGTCCAAAATTAAAATATTTTTTTGTGAATTTTTTTTCTTCTGAAACTTTGAAAAAAAATGATTTCTGCTTACTCCTGCATCCAAAGTTGGATTAAACGTAGAGGATGTATTAAGATTTAAAATTTTTGAATTGTAATAGCTCTCTCTCATACTAGATAAGTCTATATCAGAAACTGTTAATTTCCTTTCGCTTTTTTTTCTTTTATGTGTAATTCTTTTTGGAAACTTGTGTGATTTTGTTAATTTTATATCTACATCTAAATCTTTAATTTCATCCAAATCTTCTAATATATCATCACCCATAAATTTCGTTTCTGAATCATTATTTTTATTTTTGGCTTCGCTGTTTTTTTCTTTTAATTTACCTAATTTGCTAAATTTAAAACTTTTTATATTTTGACTTTTCGAAATATCAGTTACATGAATCAGAGAATTTTTATCAAAAGAAGAATTAAAGGAGATATTATTTTTATTGCTATTATAATTGCAATTTTTCATGTTGTTATCTAAGCAGCCTTTTTTATTGTAAATTTCTATTTTTTTGTTATTATTTATTTCTAGAGAATTATCAATTTCGAAGCTCTGATTGTTTCCATAAACTTTAAAATTTCCATTTGAAACACCACCTCCATTTACAATCTGATTTGTTTCTTTTGTATTTTTTATATTTTCTTCAATAATAATTTGTGTTTTCGATTTGATATTTGAATTTGAATTATTTTCTTTATTTTGTTTTTCAATTGATATTATTTTAACTAATGATTCTATTTTCTTTGGCATATTAAGATTTGAATTTTCTTCTTCTCTTAAATTTTGTGGTTTTTTTCCAGTATAAGTACAATTAGAGAAACTATTGGAGTCTTCATATAAAAGTCTATTATTGCAAATTGTATTATTTTGAATCATCTGTTTATTAATTTGTTGTTTATTACCATGATTAATATTTTCATTACTTTTAAAATAAGAAATTTGTTCATTTTTGGGATTCGAATCGAAATCGAAATTTGATAATATTATTTGTTCTTTCTTATTTATTGGTATCTTTTTTTTGGCTTTATAATGTAAATTAAAATTCTTTTCATATTGATTTTGTTTTGAATTTATTTGATTGTTTTTCCCATTACTTAGGCTATTATTATATTCTCTTTTTATTGTATTGAAGTCAAAGTCTTTGTCTTTTATAATATTTTCTTTGCTGCTTTCTTTTGAGAGCAGAATGTTTTCTAATTCTTTATTAGAAGATATCGGGGTGATTCCATTGCTAAGATTTGAATCAGAATATAAAGATTTTTTTTGGGCCTTTTTAGCTTTTAAATTTACAATATTATCAAAATTCCCATTTTTATTCAAGTTATTGATTTCATTTTTATTTTGCGAAGTTGGTAATGTATTAATATCTGTAAAAGATGAGCCACCATTTTTTAAATAATTAGAAATTATATTATCATTTATGTCTTCACTTTTGACATTTCTATGCAAATCATTGAGATTATTAATATCATTATTACTATTATCATTTTCTTGAATATTTAAATTGTCAAGATCTTTATCTAAATCTTCTAAGTTCATCAAATTTCTGTTAAATTCAGCTTCAGAATATTTATTTATTTCAAAAGCTTTTCCCAGATTTTCATATAAAATTGGTTTATTATCTGTTAAAAAATTTGCACTTTGTACTACATTTCTATTTTTTTTCTGATCATTAAAATTAATTTTGTCACCATTATAACATTCATTTTCAAAAGTAAAATTAGACGACTTTTTTACAAAGTTTTCTTGACTCTCAATTTTTTCCAAGTTCAAATTCCTTAAGTTTTCAAAATTAACACTTTCAAAATTTTTTCGCTTTTCATTTAAATTCAACTGTATATTAAAATTGTTCTCAAAATTATATTCTTGAATTTCTTTTATTTTGCCTAGCATCGGTTTTATATCCATTTTATAAGGTCCATTTGCACATGTAAAGTGTTTGTTTGCATATAATTTGGTCATGATATTATTGTTTTTAAACTGAATATTTTTTTCAAATTTCATATAATATCTTTGATCTTCTTCTCGAGAAAAATGTGCGTTTGTAATTGAATATTCAGATATTTCACAATCTTTCAAGCTTTGTTTTCTTTGTCTAATGCTTTCGCAATTAGATTGCTTGGTTAAATTTTGATTTTCTAGTTTATTAAAATTTTTATTTAAATCAAAATCATTTTTATTTATTTTATTAACTTCTTGTAAATTCAAATTTTTGACAAAATTTTCTTCAGTTTCCTCTTGAATAATTTCGGGGATTTTAATTTCTTTACTTTCTTTTAAAAAAACATTTTTTTGATGATTTTTTTTTTTTTTTTTTTGCGCTAAAATTTTATTTTTGTTATCATGTGATTTAATCAAATTCACAGCTTGTGAAAAATTTTGGTATTTGAAATCGATCTTATCTTTGTTTGATTTGGCTGAATGAACTTTATTCAAATTATATTCTATGCTTTTTGTATTATCAGATGAAACGTTATTCCCCTCTTCAAGTTTAATTTTTTTGAAATTCATTTATGTGTTTAATTAATTTGAATGAAATTTTTATAAAATGAAATTTATTTATTTAAAAGATTTTAATTTCTTTGTATCATTCCCTAAATATGAAAAGATTTTTAAAATTAATAGATATATATTTAGATGCTATATTTTAATTCCCTTTTAAAAAATTGGACAAAAACTAATTTGAAATAAAATTCTTATTTATTATTATTCAAAAAGCCTTGAAATTATAAATTTTTTGAATAAATTTTACATAATTGAGATTAACATTTTAATTATTTTAATAATCTAATGATTGATTTATAAATAAATTTATTAGTATTTTATTGCTTTTAAAATAAGTCATTTATAAATAAAATAGAAATTTTTAATGACCTTTATCTCTTAATTCAAAAGCTTTATTTGATAATTTAAATATTATAAATTCTATTAATATTAAAGCTATGAATAACGAATAAAAAATAATTTAAATGTTCACAAAATATCTTGTTAGTTATAAGTTCTTGTACGAATTTTTTCGGCAGAGGGAGAAAGGGAATGTTTGTTTGATATGTTTAAATATTCAAGATTGTTGAGACTTTTTTCTAAATTATTCCTATTATGTCTAACTAAGTCATTTGTTCTTTCTTTTCTTGAAAGTTGAATTCTAATTTTTTCATCTGAATCATTTATTTCTTCAATTTCTTGTATCAACTATTAATATAATTTTTATTTTTTATTTAAAAAAATTATATATTTAATTACATTTTTATGCGTCCCTATAAAAAGGAAAACTTTTAATTGTACAATTGAAAATATTTAAAGAATATATTTGTTAAAATATATGGATTAAACTTTATAAAACTTACTTTTTCATTTTGTTCTGTTAAAATAAATATATGATTTTTTAATTTCTCACTTTCTTTTTCTAATACATATCTATCATCAGAAGTCTTATTAAGAGTTCTTCTAGTGTCTTCCAAATCATTGACAAGTTTGTTGATTTCTCTATCTCTTTCATTTACTGTTGCTCTTAATTTATCTACAGTTTTTTCAGCATCAGATCTGGCTTCTCTTTCATTTTTTAAATTTCCATTCAAATTAGCCATATCATTTCTAAAAAGATCAATCTGATTCTCATAATCTCTCAAAGTATTTTGTAATTTCGAATTAGAAGCTTTGCTTTCATCCAAAAGTTTTTGAGTGTAATTTAAATTTTCTTCTTTAGATTTCAATTTTCCATTAGTATTTTTTAAATCGAATAAAAGTTCTTCATTTTTAGCAATCATTTTTAACTTCTCTGTTTCTAAAGCTTTAATTGATTTTTCATTTTCATTTGTTAAACGCACAAGTTTTTGATTATCTTCAACAAACTTGTTAATTTCTGTTTTTTGATTTAATCTTGTTTCGTTCAAACTTGAAACAGTTCTTTCAAGTGAGGTTTTTTCATTAAGAAGTTTATTGTTTTGAATTAAGAGTTCATCAATGCGATCTCTAAGCTCGAGAGTTTCAGATTCCTTAGCATCTAAGCGCTTCAAAAGGCTATTATTGTCACTGAAAAGTTTTCTGTTTACTGATAATCTATAAAATCAATATTTATGAATCTTTATTTGAGATTTGTAATATTTAGAAGTAAATAAAAATTTAATTCAACTAAATTAAAATTATTTATTTTTTCCAAAATGAAGGCCTATTTATGTTTAATTTAACTTAAATTAAGCACCCGAAAATATTTAACAGATGAAATTTAATTTGATAAAATATATTGTAAATTACTGTGATTAAGTAATCAAAAGAATAATTTAGAAAAAATAAATAGTTGTACTTTTTTCCTTTAAAATTAAGAAGAAATTTAAATTTTATTTAATAATTAGAAAAGGTTTTACTTTTCATTTAAATTTTCTTGAAGATTTTCATTTTCTATTCTCAAATCTGAAATTTTTTTGTTCGAAGTTTCGCTTAATTGTCTTAGGTCATATTCTAATTTTAATCTCTCCTCATTTAATAAAGCTAAACTAAAATAATTAAAAAATATAATTTAACTCGTTTTGACAGTTTCGATATTTATTATTCAAAGCTTCATAATCTCGTGAATTTTGTTCTAATTCAAAAATGTGAGTTTTTAATTTAGAAATTAAAACATCCTTTTCTACATTTTCGTTTTTTAAGTCATAACTCTAATTAAGCTTAAATATATATTTATACTCTTCTGATAAAAGGTGATTGATTAATTGACATTTTAATTTTTTTACAAATAATTTAACTAATAATAAAAATTTATTTATCCATTAATTAATTAGTCTACATAATTAATCTTGACTTCATTTTAATAGTTATTGATAAAATTCAATAATTTTTAGAGAATATCCTAAAGTGAAAATAATCTATTTTTTCTTAAAGATTTTATTTTTGTAAATTTTTTTGATAAATTTAGCAAATAATAAATTTTTTCTTTTTCCCTAGCTTTTACTTGGATATATATATTATGATGTCTTTCATAAATATTTTATATATTAATAAATTGCCTATTTTATTGATATTGATAACAAATTAAATATACTCTTTATATTAATTCATAAGGTAACTTTGATTAAAATCAGAATAAGAAGAATTTTTTTTATATAATTCATCATTCTCTAAGCTTCATGTTCTGGTCCTTTTCCATCATGATGTTCAGGTTGATGTTCAGATTTATGTTCATCTTTGTGTAAAACTTTGTGTTCGACTTTTAGTTCAGCCTTAACTTCAGCTTTAGGTAAATCTTTATGATCTACAGGAGTTGAAACTATTCCTTCTTTTTTTTCAACTTTCTCTTCTTTTTCAACAATTATTTTTTCAAGATTAGCAATCTCAATTTTTTTATCCTTCAAGTAATGGATGAGCTCAGGATACACAATAGGTTTGAAATCAACTATAATATCTGTGTCTGAAATGATTTTTTCAACAATTTTGATATTGGATGGATCAAATAAAATCTCAAAAAATTTCTACAACATTTAAAATAAATCGCAATTTAAAAATCAAATTAATTTTTTTATTTTTAAATGAAGTAAAAATGGAGTTTATTTTCTTTAATTTATTAAATTATCTTATATATAAAAATTAAAAAAAATATTTCTAATTCTGATTACTTTCTTAGATGCATCTTCAAAAACACAATCAAGTGTCGATTTATCAATTGTTACTAAAAAGAATTTGGGCAAATTAACTTGTCGGTTTTTTTTGAATATATTGACAATGAATGGATTTTTATCCTTAATAAAAGTATTAAAAAATTGTGATATAATTTTGTTACATAAATATAAATATCTTGAAATAAAATATTTAAAGTTATCCTTAAAATATCTTTAATAAATAAAATATTTTTTATAATAATTGTTTACAGATTCATCAAGATGATGACTTCTCCAGCCATATGAGGCAATATCATTTTCTTTAATAACTGATTCTGTAAATTCATCTTCATACAAAATTTTTTTTATTTGAGCTAAATGATCAGCATACATTTTAGCATCTCCATCGCTAAATATTTTTAGATATAATTTTACAATTTAACCTCTTGTCTCGGTGCACAACATGCTCCCATTTTTAATTATAAAAAAATTTATTCTTAATATATAATTTACTGTTAATATTAATAAGATTAAGATTCGAATAATAAACAAGATTATTGATTTATTTAATTAATTTCTAATTTAATACCAAATTTTAAGCCTTATCAAATTTGATAAATTTAAAATATGATATTTCAAAAATGAAATTAATTGTTTTTGATTATAAATAAAATTTTATGACAATCAAATTAATGTATATAAAAAATTTGTCTGCATAAACTTATTTTTTGAATTTGAGAAGAATATTAAAAATATTTTATTCTAATAATAATTAATCATCTAAAATTTAATTAATAAAAAATTATACGAATCCAATCTAGAAAAAATACTTTCTTAAAAACCTTATATTTTATAAATTTGCTTGTAATCAACAATATTTATAGGTTTATCTCATGAATATTTACATAGTGTAAAAAAATTTTTGAAACTCATTTTCATATTATATTAAATTCAATTTCATACATTATGTATTAGATTATTCTTGTTTCAGAATTCATCATAATATTATTAATTATTTTGAAATAATATATTAAGTATCAAAATTAATTTTAGAATTTTTTAACTAACAAATCTTAAATTTATTCAATTAAAAAAGGACTCTATTATTACTCGGAAAAAATAAATAATTTAATAAATTTTATTTATAATAAAAATAATTAATTCTTTTATTCTTTTTTAATTAAATATTGATTCTTCTAATTCTCACTCTTCTCGATATTTTGAATAATATCATCAATATTTTCTTCTAAATAATTTTTTTTATTTTCACTTATGCTCAAATTATTTAAAGTCTGTGATCTCTGATAGCAATGACCTTTATTATTACTCTTGGTTTTATTATTTGAATCATTTCCATTAACATTAAAATGCGAATTCGAGTTTTTTTCTAATTTATCACTAATCTGAATTATTTTTCTATCATTTGTTTTGGATTTGTTGAAATATTCAATAAATCTAGTATTTTTTGATCCTTCTTGAGATTCATTATGCTCAATATTTTTATTATTACTCGATTCATTAATATTTTTATTATTACTAGATTCAATAATATTTTTATTATAATTTGACTCATTTATATTTTTATTATGTGAGTTATTATTTTCATAATAATTATTTTGATTAGTTTCTTTTCTGGAATTATTTTCATTTATGTTGCTTTTTTTTATTTCGCTATTATTATGGTCGGTACTTGATATTATATTATTAGGATTTAATTCATTAAATTTATTTAAATCATTAGTAATTAATTTAATTGCATAATCATTGCTATTTTCATTATTTAAAGTTTTTGTTCCTCGTGTTTCTTGTCCTTTATCAAGCAAATTATTAGAATTCTCATTAGTTTGATTTTGTTTAGGGTTTTTTAATATTTTATTGGATTTATTGTTTTCTTCAAACTCATTATCACTTGAAAATTCTAAATTTGAAGACTTTATTATTTGTCCTAATTCATTGCCTTTTATCCAGTAGGATTTCTAAAATTGAATTTTAATGATTAATATACATAAGTAACATAATCTTCTTCTTCTTTATAAAGATACATGAGATCATATTTTGGGAAATATACAAGTTGACTGATAATCAAATCCATTTTAGAAAGCATAGATTCTTATTTTATTTTTTTATGAAAAAATATTACAAAAAATATTATTTCTCTCAATAAATTTTACCATCATATTTATCGAATAATATTACATATTTCTTAATTGGTTCATTAATTTGTTTGAATTGATTAATTTCAGATTTTTTAATTATAGGTTTGATACATACATAAAATCTAATTTTAACAATATAAAATTTTATATTTGATTTACTTGTGGTTTTCCATGTGGAAGTTTATATAACAATCACCAAAATTCTCCAATAAAACTTTTTTAGAATGAATTAAATTTTTCTCCATAATAAAATATTGTGTTCTATTTATTTGACTAAAGGGATTAGAATAATTATTCTGATTATTTTGATTTTGCGTTTTAAAAAAATTTGAATAAGTGCTTCCATATTGATAAATATTAGGAGATTCTAAAAGAGGTAAGTAAATTATTTAATTAAAATTTATAGGAAAAAGAAAAACAAAAATGGTTACTTGAGTCTTCATTGTTTTGAAAGTATTTACTACCATATAATTTTTCAAAAGTATTCGATCCCAACTTGAATTTTTGATGGCTTGTTTTACTTCTTATTTTGGGAGTGCCTCCAGGATTATTCTTATCATAAAATTTCGAAGCTGAAGAATTTATTATTTTTTCATTTTCTGGTTCTTTGAAAAACTTTATTGAAGGGAAAACACAAATGTTTTTTTTGTAATTTTGACTTTTTTCGAAATCCTTGAACCAAACTTTTTTATCATAGCAGCTTGGTTGATCGTACAGTCTTTTAAGCATCATTTGGTTATCTTGCTCAATTTTTAATATTGTCCATTTACGGGAATTTGAATAGCTTGTTTTTTTAAATTCAAAAAGAGGTTTTAGCTTTTTTTTGTTTGAGACTGAAAAAATGTTAATAATTTTATCGCCAAGAATTTCATTATTTCTTTTGACTTCTTTTTCTTTGACTAAAATTAAATATTATAACTTAAAATTCTTCTAATAATATGATTGAAATAAAAATTTCAAGAAAATAAATTTTTTTATATATACAAGCATCTACTAGATTATTCTTTTGTTTTTTGAATTTTGTTTTAAAAAAATTATAACTTTCTGGACAAGCTTTATCAACTGAAGATTTAGCTTGCAATAATTTTTGTATCATTGTATCATTGTCTTGTTCATTCCATTTTTTATTGAGATACCTATTGAAAATAGGAGGCTTATACATTTATAACTTAATTAATAAAAATTAATAAATTTGTTAATTTAATTTTATTAAAATTCTTATTGAAAGCTTTTTGTGGATGTTTATTATATCTTCAGATTAAAATAATTCATAATTTTATTTTATATTTTATTCATTATAAAAATTGGGGATTGGGGATTGGGGATTGGGGATTGGGGATTGTGGA
>Ga0194116_10006016_pt1 | contig 13090 bp, 8 predicted proteins | sample TA2MahsurfametaG_4_FD_148617 | JGI IMG/M metagenome (GOLD analysis project Ga0194116, IMG submission 148617) | Freshwater microbial communities from Lake Tanganyika, Tanzania - TA2015008 Mahale S9 surface | ecosystem: Environmental > Aquatic > Freshwater > Lake | place: Tanzania: Lake Tanganyika... | reverse complement strand
GCTCGAGCCCAAGCTCTAGCCCAAGCTCCCACAAAAAATTTCCCAATCTATATGACTTGCGATAATGTATTTGATTTATTTGTGAATGGGCTTAAGATTGGAAGCGGAGATACTTGGACTACTACTTATTATTTTAATCCAATTATTAAACAAGGAGATGTGATTGCTATTGATGGTGTAGATAAAGGCGGACCCGCCGCATTTATTGGAGTATTTGATGGTAAGGTGACGAAAGCAAGTGAATGGAAATGCTCATTAAAGGCTGAGACAGGATGGAATCAAAATGATTTTAATGATGCTTCTTGGTCAAAAGCAGTAAGTTATGGTAGAAATCAAGACAGTAATGTTTGGAGATCAGTAAGCAGTGGTTCTAGACCAAATATTCCAGGTGATGCTGAATGGATCTGGACAAATAATAATGAAAACCATGACAGAGTATATTGCAGATATCATGGTGCCTCAGTTAAATCACCAAAAGCTGCCCCAGTTGAATCGCCAAAGGCTGCCCCAGTTGAATCACCAAAGGCTGCCTCAGTTAAATCACCAAAAGCTGCCCCAGTTGAATCACCAAAGGCTGCCCCAGTTGAATCACCAAAGGCTGCCTCAGTTGAATCACCAAAGGCTGCCCCAGTAGCCGCTGATGAAGAAAAACTCAAGCAATTATTCAAGGATTCCAAAGACACTCATGGATTTTCGCGTGAAAAACTCCAGAAGTTAAAAAAGAATATTCAAAAACTAATTGTAGATGAAAAGAAGAACAAAGAAAAAGAATTGGCTGAATTCCAGCAAACTATTCTATTCTCTGACCAAGACCTCGCAAAGTTGAATAAAAAATACGATGAAAAAGTTGCAGGATTGCTTGCATTAAATAGTAGTATTACTAAGCTTGAACAAAAAATACAACAACATTACAAACAAATGCTAAGTGATGCTAAATATCTTCTTCTTCTTGATAAAATAAAACCCAATTACCTTAAAACATTAACATCATTAAACGAGCATATGCAAACAATTAAAGACACAATCAAGATTAATATTGTGGAAGGTGATGATAAAGCAGTTATGCTAAGTATTATTTATGAAATGAACGATAAAAACACGAATTACACCAGTGTTCTTTCTCAAGAATTTATCAATCACTATAATAAATACAAACAAAAAGCCGGCTTAGAAAAAGCAGAATATGACAAAGAATACAAAGAGCTCGAAATTTTAAAAACAAAATATGAAGCTGAAGCCAAATTGCGAGATAGCTACCTCAAAGAATACGATAACGCCAAAAAAATCCTCAAACAACTCCAATCCAATTACGATTTTGATGCAGAGGATATTGAGGCATTCAAGAAATTAGAGGAATTTATTGAAAAAATATTTAATAACAGTAAATGCTAGGAACTCCTAGTTTTGAATGGAATAAGAATCCAGAAATCCCTTGCAATTTATTTTCCAAACATTCGTTTTTTTGAAAATATTATCATAATTTGGACTCATTGTACATTTTTCCTGTACATATGCATTATATCTTGCCAAAGCATCACCATTAAATGCATAGTCCGGGCTATTCAAAAATGGATATTTCTTCCGATTATTCTTCTGTTCCTCACAGCAGAAATCAGGTTTCGTATTAGGTAGCCATTCCTTGCTCTCACAATTGTAGCATAATGGCTCCGTTTTCTTACTATTCACATAGTAGTGATAGCCCAATGGCTTCATATTGGATGGAACTTCACACTTACCATCTATACATCTCCCGTATGTGTTCTTGTAGTTTTTGTTAGATTGGAAGAACATGCATTCAGAGTCAGCTTTACAGGGCTTATCCCAAACACCTGCCGGCTTTTTATATCCAATCATGTCAAATTTATTCTCGCAGTCATTCTTGTCTATGGCAAAAATTGGGGTGCTCCCCGGATTTTTACTTGTCTCATCAAATGTGAAACAGGCATATGAATTATCCAGTATATCATCAGTTTTCACCATATTATTTTCTTCTTTCTCGTATAATTTTTCCGCCTCTCCCTCATTATAGGATGTATCATTATCCCAAAGTGGGTTCAAATTAAAATACGTATTATTTTTGTCCAATCCTTCACGAAGCAAAACTTTGTCCAGTAAATTATTCGCAATATATTTAATCCCCATTTTACGATATTCATATGCCTTTTTTTTCGGGTTATATTCGAATAATCCACTCAAAAAGAAATAAAAAGCCAAAAATGCATTATCCCTAGTTACTACAACTACGCTGTCGAACAGCCGGTATTTTTTATCTTTGCTCGTCCATACATTCACAATTCTATATTTTAAGATAAAATAGGGCTTCGCAATTGCTACTTTGCGTTTTACATAATCCTCTATAAATTTGAACCAATATTTATTAATCATATACAAAAATTTCTCGTTCATTGTGTTCAGCTCCAATATTTTCGATTTATTAAATCGCTGATATAATACATAAGCGGGATCCCATATATAATTATCGAACCAGATTGCCTTGTTTAAATTATAAATATCAAACGGAGTGTAATCCAAATCAAAGTCTTGCTTCCTATTCACATCCAGTTTCGCGCCATATTCCCTCGTAAATTTATCTAAATCTTCTTTTTCAAAATCATTGAAAATATATTGGTTCATTTTATACATGTCATTGAAACTATTTCCATAGGTTTGAACAATTGGATCATTATATGCCCCTGGTGGTTCCTTCCATTCACTTTCATAGTTCTGATTATAAATCTGGAAGCGATCATCCTGATATTGATTTCCATTAACCAGCTGGAATTTTATATTTCCCTGGAAACTTTCAGTGGTTTTGTAAAAATAAGGGATCGCAATTAAGAAAATAATAGTTAATAATAAAATAATTATCATTATTTTAATAGAATATTTTATATTTCGACCTAAAAATCCCCGTCTTCTCCACCTTCACCTCCCTGTGGCATCTCGCCATATCCAGCCCCCTTCTCCAATGCATCCTCATTGTCCGAATCTTCCTTCATAATGAATTCCTCTTGGTCTTCATTTTCGTCCGCCTCTTTCTCCTTCGCCTGTTCATCCACGAAGTCCATTATCTCGCTCTCCGTGGGGTCCTTGTCATGTTTCTCCTTATACTCTTTTATGAATCTCTCCTTCGCTGTTAATTTTTCATCCTCTTCTTCCAATTCTTCAAACGCCTCCTCATAGTCCTCTTTCGCCTTCGATATCTTCCGGAATTTATACTCCAATTCGTCTATCATTCGCACCGTCTCGCTCTTCTTTTCCAATTCCTCTTCCTCCGCCTTGGACTCCTGTGTTCTGTAATCGCCCAATATAAAAGTATCCCTCGTAAAATCAATTGCCTCCATATCCTTGAAAATCATGTCGAACACATCCATGACAAATTGGGCAATAATCGTCGGAGAATCATTCGCTATAAAACTCCCCAAATTCTTCACCAAAATATACATCAGTGAATGACTCAAATGCGTCAAATTAAAGTTCACAATCTTCTCAATTTTGCTGAATGACCGGTCCCATTTGTCCGTATCCGCCGTAATATTCTGAATCACTTTCGCAGGGACATCAAACCGCAAAGGTTTAAATATTTCATTGTCCCTCTTCGTCATGTATTTCTTTATAAAATGGTCCCTCTCGTAAATATACTTCTGAATATCTTTCGAGGTCTGCTCTTCCATGTCCTCCAATCGCCGGATATGCTCTGTTGGATCAAACCTATGCTGGATCATAGATAAATAACGCCGGAAATACTGGTTTATATACTTCTTCAAATTGTAAATTTTCATTCGGTTCCTCTCATTCTCAAATTGGACAAATTCAATATTCTGCACGGTTGGGTCCAATTCCAACCTCATTCGCTCCAAATCTAGCACTTTGTTTTCCAGCCCAATATTCTCTAATTTCTCCCGCAAATAAACCACGAACTCTTTATTCCTATTCAGCAATTTCCCCATTTTCTCCGCAAAAGCCGCAATCTCCTTATTCAAATTCTTCTCCGACTCCGTCTTCATTTTCTCAAAGTCAAAATTGTCCACCAATTCCGCGTTCCTCTCTCGAATCCTGTTCTCGTCCTCTTTCGTCCCTCCCATTATTAATTTCCTCGTAGTCTTCTGAATTATCAGCTTCAGAAGTTCCGCCTCTTCCTCCACTGTATACTCCTTCTTCGCAATGTCGACCTTGCGGTCCCCCGTTAATAAGCAAATACCATCTTCATTGTATTCATGCTGCTCACCCTTGAATATCCCGTAGTGAATATAAGATATAAAAAGTTGCCGCCTGACTTCCTCCTTGTTGTAGCCCACATCTTCAATATCCACCGTATAATACTTCTTTCTCTTGGGATAGTGCTTCATTAGAATGCCCCCATTCAAAAACAGGGCGTAATAATAGCCATTCGCCTCCAATTCCTCCAGCATTACGCCAATCTCTTCGCCCGTCTTCTCCTGAATATAGCTGTAGTAGTTTTCATCTTTGCCGACCTCCTGATAGCAGCAACTCAGCTCAATTCCCTTCGGGTCATCGCGCTCAAAATCCTGACTCTTAGCAATCCCCTCGTTAATCTTCTGAATTACGACCTGTCCAATATAAGCCTGGCGCTCGTATAATTTCCGCTTCATATCCGCAAATTCCGCGAATGATTTGCACTTTTCCACTTCTTTCTGGAATTTTTCTCCAATTGCGGCGTATTCTGGAATACTGCGGATCCTCAGGTCCGCCGCCTTCTCGTCATCCTTTATAAATTTCTTGTCGAATGTCCTGCGTTCCACCTTCATCTGTTTAATGTTCGCCAATTCACTCAAATCATTATATGCCTTCCAGACCTCTTCCTTCACTTTTCCCAGCTGCAAATAAGTAATAACAGTCTCCCCCGTCTTCGTCTCCCTCTGGATTGGCAATATTTTCGCCTCTTCCACTAATAGAGCCATGTATTCAACACCCTTATCGCTAATAAAGCTCTCGAAAACTACGCTCGTCTTCTTGCTCACTGGCAGCTGAGCTGGAACTAGGTTCTGATATTGGAGCAACAATCTTGCCGCAATCAGAGTAATCTTTCGAATAATTATTAAATTATTGTAGCGCTCCTGAATCTGCTTCACTTTTATCTGTTTGAGATCCACCCCCTGCTGTTTCAGTTTTATGAGCTCATATTGCTTGAATTTCGTGAAGTCGGGCATCTTATCCAGCAACTGCAAAACATCGGCGATCATCCCAATAAAATCCCGCTTCTTCATCATAATCCCCGTTTTCGAATTCAGAGTGTTCAGGCGCACACATATCTCCTTCGATTTGGCGATCTGATTGACATCAAAGCCCAGCCTAAGCAGCTCATTGCGGATCTCCGGGCTCGTGCAATCCAGCATATTCATCTCCTTTTCAACCATTTGCTCCGCTAATATTTCCGCCTTGAATTCCTCTTCCTCAGACAAAACGGTCTCCCTTTGCCGCGTGATTTCACCAGTGGTTTTACTCAAACCCTCCGCGGTATCGTATTCCATGAGCATCAAAGCGCGCCCACAGTGATTGCATGGAATGACTCCATTGTCATCCTCACTCTCGAAAATAGCCAGCATGTCCTGTGTGACTTTCTCACTGAATTCCGGGCTGGTCCCCCGGGCTATTTTCAGCTGATAGAAATAATGCCCACAACATATTTTATTCCCGGTTCTTATGCTATAAATATCCTTGTCAATGACAATTCCGTCCTTCCGAATCAGTAAATTCCGGAGATACTCCTGATTCTGCAGGTCCTGGATCTGCATTATTTTAAGATAGAGGGGCTCAATGTTTTGTTCGTAGATCTCAATGGTCTCCTTGCGCTTCGTCGTCTCTTTCGCCCGCAAAAAGATTTCCAGCCCAAGGGCGGTCACCTGGAGAATATCGCGGGTTTTCTTCTCCAGCTCTTTCGTGTCCCATTTGAGCAATTCCTCCAGCATTTTCGCCTCCGACTCAAGGCGCTCTATATTACGCTCCGAGCGAACAACACGCTTGTTCTTGCACGCCGCTTTAAAAAGACACTGGAGTTTATCCAAATCGAATCCTTTTATTTGCTGAACACCCAGCAAACATAAATCACTCACTGTTTTAATCAAATCATTCTGCCCCCAATTCACGCCGTTCCAGACAAATATTTGCCCATTCTCCAATAATGCGTAATCCCCCACATTAAATTCCGCAATTTTAAAAGTATCCTTCTCAATGTCGTCCATTTTTTTATAAGTTCTCACTGGATTCAGCGCCCTAGTCGTGCATTCTTTGGCGACTTTGTCCGCCTTCTCTTCTTTTTTCACCTCCTTTTCCAGCGCCTCCAATTCCTTCTTCACGGCGCGTAATCGCTCCTCTATTTCTTTGCGCCCATTCTCACTATTCATCTCCTTTATTTTGTCCAGCTCCATCGTCAGGAAATAGAATTTACCATAGTCCGGTGTATTCAGTAGCCAGTTGTAACGCGTGGCAATGGAATCCACATCCGTCCCCAAATTGGGATAGTTTCCATACATACGCACCACATCGGCGTTCAGTATGTATTTATTCCCGAAGATAATATCATTGGCGACACTTTCCTCAGCGTTTTTCCCAATAATTTCCTCCCTCATGTTCATAATTTCGCCGTAATAGGCGTCAAATGAGAAATCGGAGTATTTCTTCTTACTCTCAATGTATTTCGCCTCCAGCATTTCACTCAGCAAAAAATACTCGTTGTAGCCCAAATTCCGGAAATCAATGCTGAATGTCCTCAATAAGTCATCCATTGCGGCAATTGTGTCCACTTTTTCCAGGAGGGGCTCCTTCGCTTTTATAATTTTCTCCGCCGCTGGGACGACATTTCGGACAATTTCCTTCCATTGGAGATCCGTGATATTTTCCTCGGGGAAAAGATAGAGGGTTGCACCAGGCGCCGCCGTCCCGGTCTCCACCTTATCAAACCGCAATTTCGACATGGCAAAAACACGGCAGAATGTCCCCTCTTTTCCATCGCTTATATTCACGGGCACCATAAATTCGTCCGCATTAATGATTTTAATGTCCACGTATTCGCCGTCAATAGATGGGCTCGAATTGGACCCCTGTATCATGATTTTATCCCCATTCTGCAGCCCGTGGTTTTTCATAACCACAATGGCGCGGTCATTTTTGCGGATCGCCGTGGCTTCTCCAATCATGCGGATTCTGTCGCACCATTGCGCACCCTCTAGTAGGTCCAATATAGTCGTTTGATTTTCCATTCCGAAAACCAGAAAGCCCACAATATTCACGTATTCACCGGTCAATATTTGGGCGATTTTGCTACCAATGCGCTTACCATCCTCATCATAGACTTCATGCTGGAATTGCTCCGGACCCATCCCAGTGTAGGTCTCCCAGAATTTATTGTCACGGTTGAAATAGCGGAATAATTGGGTCGCCTGATTGAGATAGACTTGATAACCGACGTCCTTTTTATTAAGGTCCTTCTTGATAATATAGGGTGAGTCAATGTCGAACACCAATTTTTTAAAAGAGGGGAACGCCAATTTATCACGCTGGAATTCGTCTATATACTGGATCTCCTGCTTCAATTCATCCAAGAAATTATCGTATTGAATGCCTGCATTTGATGCGGTTTCAACATATTGCTCCATGACGGAATTATCTACGTCATTATTAAGGTCCAGCTTTTTATAAATTTTCTTCTTGTCCAAAACAACCGGAATAATCCAGCTTACGTTGAATTCCTGATTGTATATTTTTTTCATATCGGGGTAGTCCTCTATTTCATCTAAATTATCAGCTACGTCTTTTGACCTATTTTTCAGATCGATTAAATGACGCGCCATTTTCAAATATTGGGCTTGAATCCGGGGATTATTCTGCATGAATAATGGTAAATCTCCTAATAAATTATTGTATACATCGATTTCATAAATATAGTCATTATCTACCTTGATATCTGCATTTTCATCTACTTCTTTCGTTTCTAAAACTATCTCCTCATTGGACTCTTCAAAGAATTTATTAAATGAATTCATATATTAATACTTATTTATATTTTTTTAATTTGTTTATTATTATTATGAATTCAAATCAATTCATATTTCGAAAATTAGAAGAATCTGACTATCACAAAAACTACCTCCAACTCCTCTCCCAATTGACACAAGTAGGGCACTTCTCTCCAGAGGAATTCTCAAATATATTCGCCAAAATCCAGTCACAAATCTGGGTCTTTGAAGACACCCAAACCAATAAAATTGTGGCAACCGCGTCCATTTTCTTGGAACAAAAATTCATCCATGGCGGTGGAATCGTCGCACATTTAGAGGACGTTGTTGTGGATCAGACGTATAGAGGGGCTCAATTGGGACAGAAATTAATTTCAAATATTGTGGAGAAAGCGCGGGAAAGTGGGGCATATAAAATAATCGCTGATTGTAAGCCGGAATTGGTCTCGTTCTATTCCAAGAATGGATTTGAAAAAAGGGGTGAACAAATTGCGATTTATTTTTCTCAATAGGTTAAATTTTTTTTCTGCCTTATTCTTATAAAATGACATTCTGTTGTGAAAATCCTTATCAGACGATTTGCAAAAACAAAGATTTATCCGTTTTAAAAAGTCTTATTGATTTAGCCGGGCTCAAAAGCGCAGTTGCAGGTCTCAAGAATTCTACTTTTTTCGCCCCCACGAACCAGGGTCTGGAAAATTACCCAGCTGGGCTGATCAAATATTTAACGGATGCCGCCAATCGTGACCTCCTGCGCTCCGTTCTTCTCTACCACATCACCGGTGAGGGCGCTTTTACTACTCAGCAGCTGGAATCCAGCAAGGTTCTTAAAATGAAGAACGACAAAGTTACTACTATTTATCGCGCACTGTATTATAATTTCGTGCCAGTTGTTCAGGATCTTACCCAGCAAAATATCAATGTCGTTGAGGGGAATATCGCTACTAAATGCAATAATTACATCCAAAAGATTGGAGGATTGTTGCTGCCTGAGCCTATCTATTATCCGCAGGTTCTGAACCCACCTTATGAATCCGGTGAATTCTAAAACCCCTTTTCTCTCTAATTAATTTTGAATTTTGCTTTGCAAAATCCAAAATTCACTAGAGCAAAAGGTGCTAACACCCAAAACCTGAACTTAATTTATAAATAATTTTAGAAAAATATGAATAATTATAATAACTAGAATTTTTAATAAGAATTTGGAGTTGAAGAATTATTTATTCTATATTTTAGAATAAATAATGAAACCAATTCACTCATATAGATATGCCCATTTTACAAATGGAATACCTTATCATAAATATTTTTTAAGCCAATCAGACCAATCAGGTGGAAAAATATTTGGTTCTGAATTCAAATTTGATTTTCGCGAAGATTATAATAATGTTACACATACAATTGATGTATTTATTGGAGATAGAAAAGAATGTATACTTATAACTATCGAAGAAGACGATAAAAAAGTTGCTCATATTCAAAATTTTCATTATCATGAAACCTGTGATTTATATAAAAAATTGCCAAGAATATCTGGAACAAGAATATTGATGAAAACCGCTTTAGAATATATTTCTTTAGAAAAAGGAATTAAAAAGGTAACTTTAACTGATAAAGCAGTTTTTACTCATAAAAGTGAGAAAATACCATTATTTATCTTATATCTTTTCAAATACGGCGAATCTTATTATCAGAAAAATTTTGGATTTAAGTATCTAAGTAAAATGCATAGAATGTATCAAACTGAAAATATGAAAATAAGAGAAAAACATTTTATAAATAAAAAGAAAGTTAAGAAAGAATTACTCCAATATTTTGCAAAAGAAAAAGTAGAAAGATTTTTAGAATTTATAAAAAATGGTGAATTAATTGCGGAATTTGTTCAAAATTTTACATGTCCCGATAATTTATTTGACATATATTTTGCATTTCTGAAATATGAATTCAAAGACAAAAAATATAATAATCTATTTGGAGAAGTTTTGTATAAAAAATTAAAATTATAATGGTAAAACATAATTTATCATTTAAGTTTTAGATAAAATACTCAGTAATAAGCCGTTGGCGTCCTTCTGGGCGAATATTCTGTTTTCTGGCATATGTCCAATAATCTTCTCCATAATCGATGAATAGCTCTTCACCTTCATCAATTACTTCATTTGCGACGAAAACAATATGTATTTCGTCACCGTGTTTCTCCCAAATAATTTTCACATTGGGCTTATTACTGTGATTCATATAGCAAATCAGGGATTCATCCTTGCCGTCAATATAGAAGTCTTTGAGCACATAGGCGAAATTAAAGCGCCAGTCCTTGGATGGCTCCGCATTGTGCTTGATCTCGCCCATATAACAGCCCAGCCGCTGCCCTTTATAGAGCTTTTCTTTGGCGCGAACACCTTTTCCCATATCAACTGTTTCAAAAATTTCGAGAATATCGGAGGATGGATAACATATCCCCAGGTTTTCAAAGCCTTTTGTAAGTTCAGGGATGAAGTCTTGGTCGAGAACACTTTCTATGTATTTTTTGGAATATTTGTGGGGTTTTTTAATGATTTTCTCCAATTGCCGCATTTTGGGCTGGATACAGCATTTGCATTTGAGCTTTCCCATTTGTTAGAGCTTTTTTGATAATAGAAAGAAATACGGACATTATTATTCAATTTTTATAAAATTCCGTTCTTGCTTCGATATCGTAAAATTAAATGCTCACAAGTGAGCATTTAATTCCCAGCACTGGGCTCAATAATTAGATCAGCTGCATTTATTTTAATGTGCTTTTTTAAGGCTTTGTGCATAATTTGGCTATATTGGGTTTCGTGTAAAATTTATAAATCGTATTCCTGGCTAATCCTTTTGTGTTGATTCTATTATATTCAATATAATATTTTATGTATTTTATTTTTTATATCAATTTTTTTATAAATATAAAATATAATGAATTTCAATCTCAGCAATGAACAATATTATTGCGAATATTGGCGCCAACATTTTGAAAATATCCTTCAAAAATTCGATCTTACAAAAGTCCGCCACAAAAATAATGTAGAGATTGGGCATTATGATTTCGCCACCAGAATTGGCTATGGTTTCCCCAATTGTTATCTCCCGAAGCACACCATTCACAACATTTTCAAAAACGAGCCATATTATCCCAAATCCATATCATTTGACCGGAAATGGGCGGAATCACACGCCAATGAAATCAACCACTTTATCAACAACCGCCGCACAGTCCTCAAAAATAATTTCGGCGTTGGCAGCAAAAATATATTCCCGGTTTATAGTGCCGCCGATGTTTTAGCCAAGATGAACCACCGGGATATGTTCATTTTACAAGAAGAGGTCCCCCCATTGCTGCATAATTGGCACAAATTGGACGAACGTGTGTATTTATTAATAGTAAAAGAAGGCGCCCATTACTCTGGATATCTGTTTCAAGAGGGGCATGTTAAATTGGCGGGGTTCAAATTCTCCTCTTCTGGGACGAACATGGGCTCCTTTGCCACGAATATTAAGGCACCAAAGCCACATGGCGCCAATCCAGTTAATTTTACAATTGATACGACGGAATTTATGGAAAAGCACACTTCTGCGGACAACAGGCGGAAATGGGCGGAGAAAAGGCTGGAAATTATGAAAAAAATAACCCAGAAGATTATTCCGTTCATTCGACAGAAAACAACGGAATACTACAGAAATCGGCGGCACGAGCCTAAATTTCTATGGCATTTATACGGGCTTGATTTACTAATAGATGACAGGTATAACCTATACTTGTGCGAATTTAATGGCAAACCAGGAGTTGTCTATGATAAAGTTATGCCACGAAAAATTACGAACATTAACCGGCGAATGTGTGACCGAATATTTCTGGAATTTATTGCACGTTGGATAGTTGATATGGATAATAGACATTATAATGATAAAACAATTGTAAAGCTAGTTTGAAACCAATAATAATTATCTGCTTTTTTTTGCAAGTGAAATTGAAGATTCAGTCGTATCATCCAATTGACGTTTTATCGCAATTGATTTAATAATTTCTGAACTTTCATCAATATGGTTCTCTTTAAGAAAATGATTAGTATATAATTTAAATTCAAAATCATCCATACGAGGTAACTCCTCCTCCAAATATCTTTTAAGCAGCTTTTTTCTTTCATCCCCAATTTCAAATATAAAATCAGCTTCTTTTAAGCTTTTGCAGCATTCATATAGCAAATAAGGTTTATCTCCAAATATGTATAAATGCATATTAGCAAATAAGCAAGATTTATCCCTATATTCTTCAGATTTTTGTAGATTTTTTTCAGTTCCTATACCATTTTCATACATTTCTAATAGTTTTTCTTGGACGTCGGGATGATTAAAGACATCTACTTTTTTGTAATATTCAAAAGCTTTTTCTAAATCAATATCTGTTCCAATTCCATTTTCATACATTCTTCCTAAATGCATAAGGGCACCAATTTGGTTTTGTGAAGCCGCTTTTTCATAATACTCAAAAGCTTTTTCAAAATTCTGAATTGTTCCTTTTCCATGTTCAAACATATGACCAAGCATAAGTTGTGCATGTGGATTTTCTTGGGAAGCAGCTTTTTCAAAATATTCAAAAGCTTTTTCAAATTTTTGAGACACATATTCTCCATAAAAATACATACTCCCTAATTTTATTTGAGCAATTGCAAGTCCTTGATTAGCGGCTTTATTGTAATACTTAAATGCCTTATCGGAATCTTTCCAAGTTCCAATAAAGTCATCAACTCCTTCATACATTAGTCCAACTTGATATTGACAAAAAGCATTTCCTTGTTTCGCAGCTTTTTTGAATTCATCAAATGCAAGTTTTAGATTGTAGTCTCGAGACGAACCTTTCCAATCCATAATGTTAATTTTTCTTTTAAAATTTTAACAATTTTTATAAATCAATTTTTTTATAACGAATTGTAGATTTGAATAATAGACATTATAATGATAAAACAATTGTAAAGCTAGTTTGAATTATTGCAAAATTGCCTGCTTTTTAGCAGATGAAAATGCAGATGATTCTGAAATGTTGAGAACAAATGGGCGTTTTACGGCAATTGGTTGGATTGGCTGAGTAAGTTGAG
>Ga0194116_10006014_pt1 | contig 13094 bp, 12 predicted proteins | sample TA2MahsurfametaG_4_FD_148617 | JGI IMG/M metagenome (GOLD analysis project Ga0194116, IMG submission 148617) | Freshwater microbial communities from Lake Tanganyika, Tanzania - TA2015008 Mahale S9 surface | ecosystem: Environmental > Aquatic > Freshwater > Lake | place: Tanzania: Lake... | reverse complement strand
TTCAGGCCATTCGGCGTCCTTCCGGCGTCCTTCACCGGACCTCGCGAGGATGGTGGCCCACGTGGGTAGGAATAAAGGCCGCCGGCGGCCCATTTGTTAGGGCGACACGATCACCCCGACCACTTGCCTCGAGCGTGTCTCCCAGGACGGGACAGCGCCGCCCGGGGCTCAGCGCAGATTCTTTGGGGCACAGCCGTTGCACGGCGCCCGGTCGAGTTGCGCCGTACGGAGCGGCACTTGTTCGAGTGGGGCAGGGTTTCCGCCCTGGTCGGCGACGTTGTCCTGGCCCATGCGCAGCAACCAGCACTCGGGGTCCAGATGCCAGGCCTCGCCTCCTGCGGTGATCCAGACCATGGGAGAGGGGTGCACGTATTCCTCTTCGGTGCAGAGGGGACATTCGGCCGGGGTGCCGAGGTAGTGCTTGCACGGCTCTTCGAGTCGGGGATGTGTCATTGGTGTGTCCTTTCGGGATGGGTTGTTCAGGATCGGGTGAATGCGCCGGTCTTTGTGACCGACTCGATCGCGTCGATGACGTCCATGTCCTTGTTAGTGCCTGCCGAGGACATGAGTTCGCGCATGTTCCTCTCCATTCGCAGACCATCCGGACCCGCGACATGGAGGCGGAAGGTGTTGAACACCTGGTAGACGCCGAATCCGGTTCCCATCCAGGGACTGCACCGCGGATCCAGACGCCACATGGCGTCCAGTTCGGAACGCTTGTTGCTCAATCGGGAGACCGACTGCGGCCGCGTGCCGGCAGGAATCGGTACCAACGTCTCGAGGATCAGATTCCACTGCGAGTCGGACACCTTGACGTCGGCGAGCGAGTCGAAGAAGTCGCCCAGGCTGTCACCCGTTGCGATCAGAATTCCGAGCGCGTCCCGGATTTCCTCGAGCCGCGCGGGGCTGTTGCGCGTGTGACGAACCTTGAATGCGGGGGCCTTCTCCGCGAGAGCAGCCGCGAGGGTGTTGTCGCACACGACGATTGTTCCGATCATCTTGAAGGTCGTGGCGAGAGTCCCGTTGTGGCTGGTGGTGGCCAGGATCCGGGGTCTGAGCTCGATTCCATTGCGGGAGATGACGTTCTCCGGTCGCTCGATGGTCACCCACGCAATGGCGCCGTCCTTGAGAAGGCCGGCCGACCCGATGTGGACGTCACTGTTGTCGACGATGTCCGAGACTCGGTTCAGGAGCCACTCCTCATACTGGTGGACCTGGTAGTTCTCCTTGACGACCTCGATCGGTGCTCCCGTCTCGCCGTGGACGATCAACCTGTATCCCTGCAACGGGACTGCCTTCCCGTCCACGGTGACGTACTGGATGGGGCGGCTCTCGGCCCTCCACCTGAAGAGGCGACGCAGGACATCTTCCCGGGGGACCGGGCCGGGGTAGACAGTCGGCTCTGGACCCTGCAGCTCTTGCTTGTACCACCACGGAAGACCGTTCTGGTCGGTGAAACCAACCAAAATGTTGCCGTTGAGCCACTCTCTGGACTCGACTGTCATGACTTATCTCCTTTATCTTTCTCGAGATTGACCCGTCGACTTATCCCCGTACCTGGGGTCATCGGCCTGGTTCTCGTGCCATGAGAAGTATAAGGGCAAAAACGTAAAACCAACTTTGTAATAGAAACTTTTCTGAAAGTTTCTGATGCCTTCCCGGGGAGTCTGGGGAGTCGGGGAACACCCCCTTCCTATGGTCCAAAGCGTGGGGCGAATCCGTCGACGACGAATGAAGGACCCCAGGGCCGAAAAAGTGCGAGATTTCCGCCGTCGGGGGAACCATCCCAGGTGCAGCCGCAAGATTTGTGGTGTCTGTAGTCCAGTGCCCTATCGCGGGGTCGTGCGAAAGGAGCGTCGGGGGCAGCGTGAGGCGCTGAGACTGCAGGCCCGTCGACTCAACAAAAAACTACCGAGCGGAGCCCACCGTGTGGAAGGCGTTCACTGGGAAGGAGCGGTCGGGATTCGGACCGAAGCCGCGGGCGCCGACATCGGAGTGGAGTTCTCAACGTCGGTCATGGACGGCTTCGGTGCGGTCGCCGGATGTGACTCCTCGGAAGTCGATCCTTTGATGGGGCGGTTACGGCCGATGGAAGAATCCAGGCTCTAGAGTAAGCGACACATGCGGAGGTTGCTCTTCAGGAGTCCTTGAGGCCGATGGCGTTGGGCTCTCCAATCGGTCCGAGCCCGATTTGTGTCGCTCGCTCCCAGAGCCTCACCGTCCCGTCAAGTGAAGCTGATGCGAGAGTCCTCGAGTCGCGGTCCCATGCGAGCGCCGTGATCGTGGCCTCGTGGCCGAGCAGCGAGGTAATCGGGGAGGGAATCGGGGTCCGCGCCGTCCAGAGTCGGACGGTGCCGTTCGAACATCCACTCGCGAGAATCTCTCCGTTCGGGGACCACGCCACTGCTGTCACGTCGGCGTTGTGACCCGAGGGGCCACGCTTGACTTGGCCGTCCGAGCACCTGATGATCTTGAGACCACGGCCTGCACCCGTTACGGCAAGATGGGTGCCAGTGGAGTTCCACGACGCGGCCGACACACCTTCGTCGGAGCAGTGCACCTCGCGGACGCACGAGGCGTCGGTCGACGTCCAAAACCGCACTGAGCCGTCGGTGCCCGCCGTCGCCACGAGATCGGTGGCGTTACTCGGGGTGACGGCAGTGACGATGCCGGAGTGGGCCGAAACTGTCTGTTCCCAGTTCTTGGATGCGAGACCCCATATGCGGACCGTTCCGTCGGAGCCGCCGACCCACAGTCGTGTCCCGGCGCGGTCGAAGGCGAGACACGTTGCGTCGCCGGTGCCTGCGTGAAGCAAATGCCGCATCGAATCACTCTCCGGGGACCAGAGACGGACAGTGCGGTCCATGCTCCCGGTGGCGAAGCAAGTTCCCGAGAGGTGCCATGCCACGGCTCCCACCCAACTCAGGTGTCCCTTGAATTTATCAACGGGTTCAGGGCCGGGCGCCCTCCACAATCGGGCGATCCGATCCTTACACCCGGTGAGAAGGTCAGCCCCGACGGGGCTCCATGCGACGGCGAGAACGCCCCCCGTCATGCCGGAGAACCTGCTGCTCTCGTGCCAGTCATCGTCACGCATCCTGGGAGGAGTCCTTCCCGAGGCCGATCTCGCCGGGACGGGGTTGGTGGCCGAGTCCGATTGCCGAGCGATGGTGCGTCCAGACATGCACATAGTTGAGGGATGCCACTGCGACCCGGTCTCCGGTGGTGCTCCAGAGGACAATCGGCCTGAGATCCGGCCAGGATTCGAAGTTGCCCAGGTGACTCCCGTCGGATGCTCCCCAGAGGCACACGCTTCCGTCATTGCCGGAACTTGCCAGCCACTGTCCGTCGGGGCTCCAGGAGAGACTGCGGACTCTTCGTTTGTGGTGGGTGAATTCGACCGGCCGTTGTCGGTCGACTCCGATACTTCTGACGACCACGGTGCCGGTCTCGTAGCCGATTGCGATGTGATCTTCAGGGGGGCTCCATGCGGTCGCAATTGGACCCCAGTCGATCTTCTGGTCGGTCCTGTGGTGCATCACTTGCAGACCTCCCGGGAGGTTCCACACGCTGATCCGTGATCGGCCTATGCATGCGAGAAATTTCCCTGTCGGGCTCCACGACAGCGCAACGACTTTGTCTCCGTGACGAAGGGTTCCTCGGCGCTTCCACGAGTCAGTGTCCCAGATGATGATGCGACCGGATGCATCTGCGGTCGCGAGTGACCGGTCGTCTGCGCTCCACACTGCGATGTCGACGCTCGATCGATGACCGTCGAGGGTCTCGATGGTCGTTGTGCCGTCCGGTGTGTCGATTCTGACTGTGTTGCCGTCGGCAACCGCCACCCTGTGGAAATCGTGGGACCACGTGCTGAGGGCGTTGCGTATCATCCGCGAGTCGAGGTTCGTTCCCTGCTCGACGTCCCAGACGTCGAGCACTCCGTCCTCGTCGCCAAGGAGTTGCCGGACAACGCCGGCGAACCCCTCCGCGTGTGGTGTGAGGGTCGTCATCACCAGCGCCGGATGCTCGTTCGTGCGGAGGGGCAACTCCCGGGTCAGCGCCGGAGTCCAGCCGGGCGGAGCCTGGCGAAAGATTCGGGCACGATCACAGAGGCCGCCCTCGACGGCGCGCATGCGGATTCTGTATGCCCAATGCGGGTCGATCTCGGTGGGATCGTCGATTCCTCGCGCATACCGAGGCGCTGTCGTCTCGGCAAGGGTGCGGATGTGGCCCTGATCCAACAGCAGTTCTTCGGCCAGCTCGGAGATCGCGACTCTCTTGGCTGTCACTCACGATCCCCCGGTGGAATTGGTTGGACGGACACCCGGGCTCTTGTCACGCGTTCCACGCTATCGAGCGGTTCGGCGCAGTGTCCCTCCGGTCACCAGATGCCGGTGACGATCAGGCCCGCGCCCGGTGAAACTCCCCCCTGGTAGACCACCTCACGCAGTCTGGATCAAGAATGGGGGAGCGGATGGTTGACACCGTCGGGATCAACGTGTTGGCGGCCGAGATAGGCGCCGACGTCGATCTGGTCGTCGTCGTCTGTGCCTCTTTGGGCATCTGGATGGACTCGACGGAGGACACGATCGAAGTCCACGCGGCAGACAGGGTGCGTCGTCACGTCGGCAAAGAGGGCCTTGATCATCTCCGCGACCTGCACGCGGGGGCAATCTCTGATCTGCGAGCCGAGCGACTCGAGGCCGACTCCACGTGCTTTGCATCGGCCTGGTCGACAAGTGCATCGCGGGCGCAGTGCACAGATGTGGCATGGAGCCCCGACGGCGTCGACCTTGCCTCGGTCAGCGCCGATGAGCGGCTTAGGTTCTGGACAGAAGGCGACCCGCGCTGGATCCTCTCGGCCGACTCGAGCGTCCCACGCGCGAGGGCACTGGCATGGCGCGCCGACGGGCTGGTTGCCGTGGGTTGCGAGGACAAAGTGATCAGGCTCGGATACCCGGGGTCGATGTCGTCGTGGACTCCGGAGTTTGTGGGACACAAGGGCTGGATCTTCGGGGTGGTGTGGAGTCCCGACGGGAGCATCCTCGCGAGCGCGGGAGGGGACAACACGGTCAGGGCATGGAGGCCCGGGTCCTCTGAACCCGTCTGGACAGCCCAGTTGAAGGGGAGCTCTGTCTGGGGTATCGACTGGAGTCCCGACGGTGATCGCCTCGTGTCGAGTGGCGCCAACGGGGTTCATCTCCTGGATTCGTCGACCGGCGAGGTGCTCTCCCGCTTGGGACCGATGCTGAGGGGCGTGCCCAATGTGAAGTGGAGCCCCTCGGGCGAGTCGATCGCGGCCGCGGCGCACAGCGGTGAGATCGCGGTGTTCGATTCGGCCTCGGGTGCCGAGATCTCGAGGCTGGTCCGCGACCGTGGCGACATGACACTCACGCTGTCGTGGGACGACTCGGGGTTGGCGCTCGCGGCAGGTTATGCGAGTGGAAAGATTCGCATCTGGCATCCGGGCACGGGAGTGTGCCCGCACCGCTTCGCGGCACACAGGGGCAGGACGCTCTCGATCGCATGGTCACCCGACTCGAGCAGACTCGCCTCCGGAGCAAGTGATGGTTCTGTGACGGTGTGGCGGAGGGATCGTGCAACCGATGTCGGACTCTTGCCGGCGACCGGGAAGGGTGTGATCCCGGACATCGGAATCCGTGCGAATGTCCGCGGTCACATGTAGCCGCCGACCTCGACCGGAACGTACTCGTCGCGTGCCACCTGCTTGTCCCGGTGGGATGCACTACGGGCGCGGCCCTGTTCGAGCCACAATCTGAGGATGTCGACTCTCTCCTTCTGCGACTGGCAGAGGGGGACGAGATCCTCCGCGGCCCGGACGATGTCTTCCGTGGTGAAGTCCCGTTGACCGTCTTCGAAGGCGGCGTACATCGCATCCACCACGCACTGCTCGAGTTCTGCCCCGACGAAGCCGGGGGTCTTGTCGGCGATGGCGGCGATGTCGAAATACTCGGGATTCCTCCGCCGTCTCTTCACGTGCACGCGGAGGATGTCCTCGCGCTCGCTCCGGGTCGGCAGGTCGAGGAAGAAGACCTCGTCGAACCGTCCTCGGCGCAGTAGTTCCGGCGGCAGACGGGTGACATCGTTCGCGGTGGCGATGATGAAGACCGGCTTGGTCTTTTCCTGCATCCAGTTGAGGATCGTGCCGAAGATCCGCTGCGAGGTGCCTCCATCAAGGTCGGCTCCACCGAAGGCCTTCTCGATCTCGTCGATCCACAGGACGCACGGCGCGACGGTTTCGGCGAGTGCAATCGCGCGACGAAGTCGGGACTCGCTCTCTCCCAGGAGGCTTCCGAAGAGCGCGCCGACGTCGAGCCTGACGAGCGGCATGTGCCACATGGAGCTGATCAACTTGGCGGTCAGCGACTTGCCGGTGCCCGGAATGCCGATGAGGGCGACGCCCTTGGGCTGGGGCAACCCGTAGGCCTCCGCATCGGGCGTGAAGGCCCATTCACGGGTGCTCAACCACTCTTTCAGGACCTCGAGCCCGCCCACGGTCTCGCGTGATTCGTCGCTGCTGAAGTATTCGAGCGCCTCGGACTCGCGCAGGATCGCCTTCTTGCTCTGGTTGACGAGGGCGAGACCATCCTGGTCGATCTTGCCGGTCTTGACGAGCACCTCGCCGAATGCTCTCTCGGCCTGGCTCGACGACAACCCACGTGCTGCTTGTACGTACTGACGGATCATCTTCTGGTTCGGCTTCGTCTCGATGGCGCTCAACACCTTGACCAGGATCTCCTCGATCTCGGTCTCGTCAGGAAGAGGCATCTCCACTACGAAGGCCTCCTCGCGCAGTTCGTCGGGGATCGACCTGCGGGGCGTCGTCACGACGATGCAGGCGCGTTTGCGCTTCAGATCCTGGGCTGCGCTCCTGAGCAACCGGAGGAACGGGGTCTTGTTGCCCTCGGGGTTCTCCCACCAGAGATGGAAGTCGTGGAGCACGTAAACGACGCGATCGTTCGCGCTGACCGAAGTGATCGTCTCCAGGAGGGTCTTTGCGTCCATTGCGCTACCGGACTTCGAGTCGTGGATGCCACGTGCGGCATCCCAACGTCTGACGGTTCGCGGCGGGTCGTCGATCTTGCACGCGGCCTGGATCTTGTCCACTGCGCGCTGCTCCTCGTCGGTCACGATGACGATCAGTGTGAAGCGAGCCCGGAAGTAGGCCGCGAGTTGGGAGGCGAAGTCGCTCACTCGACACCCCCGAGCACCGGCACGTCGACACCGGTCACCACGACCGTTCCGTCGGCCGAGATCGTCACTTCGGCGACAGGAGTGTCGGCGAACTGCTCGGGCGAATACCGGTCGCCAATGAGGCGGACCTTCTTGTTGGATGACCCTCGCAAGCCGAGGCCGATGTGACGGTCACGTTGGTAGCGACCGGTGATGACTGCATCGGCGGAACGAGCAAGTTCCGCTGGCGGGATCATCTGGGTGACCTCGGACCACGTGAATCCGGTCAGGATGACGACCCCCAGACCCGCTTCACGCACCAGACGTCCCATCTCGAGCACGCCCACTGGCTGCTCGAAGGGCTCGCCACCGCTTATCGTGAGGCCTTCGACGCCGTTCGAGACGACCCAATCGGCCAACTCGGCCGCCGACACCACGGGTACCGGTGTTGCCCGGTCGTGCGTGAGGGGATTGAAACAGCCGTCGCAGCCGAGGGAGCACCCTTGCACCCACACCACCGACCGCAGACCGGGCCCATTTGCCTCCGACCTCGCGAGGCGGGAGTGGATGGCGACAGCGGCGGTCACTGCCTCTTGCCGACGGACTGCCCTTGCTGGGCCCCTGTCTGAACGGATCCGTCGGAGTCGGTCCGGTCGCGGCTGATCACCTCGCCGCCAAGGAGCGCCTCGAGTTCCTTGGTGGTCGCAAGGCATGCGTCACCCTGCATGTTGACCACCTTGATCGACACGGTTCCGTCCCGGTTGATCGTCACCTCGATCTCTTCCACTCTGCCGCTCATAGTGCAACCCTCCTCAGGACAATTCTCGTCTCGCCGTTCTTCTCTGTCGATTCCTTCGCGATGTTGAACCCTTGCGCAACAAGGGTCTTCTTGGTCGCTATCACGGTGTACACACGCGTCACGGAGTCGACGAATGACTGGCGACTGAAGCCCCTCACGCCGTACCAGTCGGCAACCACGTCGTAGTGACCACCGTTCTTCACGAGTCCGATGTCGTAGGAGCGACTTTGTGTGGTGATCCGGAACTCGGCGCTCGCCGTCTGGGACGTGAAGCCCTTGATCCTCACGGATCCGCGTTCGAATGTGTAGCCGAGCTCACGAAGTGCCGCCTCGATCAGGTCGCCGTCCACGAGCGTGGTGCGAATCCGGGTGAAATGAGACATGCTTACCCCTTTCATAGAACACTCTACACGCAGGGTGTGTGGCGTTGCTACGCTCCGCGTGTGGCGTGGTTTTGGTTGATTTTGGGAGTCCTGGTCGGCATCGGCGGCGGTGTGTTGGTTGGCCGTCGCAGCACCCCGGGCGCAGAGGCAGAGCGCGAAGTGCGGAGACTGAGGCTCGACCTCGCGGACGCGAACGGCAAGGTGGAGGATCTCTCGGGTGCCTTGGTGCGCGAGCGTGCCGCGAGTCGAAACACGGGCGATGAGGCCCAGCGGAGCGCGACGGATGAACTTGCGAGACGAGTGGCCGAGCCGCTCGCATTTCTCTCGGTCCAGATTCACCACGTAGAGGCAGGGTCCGCCGACGGGCTGACGATGGCTGATTTCTCGTCCACCGGCGCGAGCCTCGTGAAGGCACTCGAGGAGTCGGGAGTCTCGTGCGACGGCACTCCTGGTCGAGTTGCGACGTTCGATCCCGACCGGCACACGGCGGTCATTGGCACGATCGAGGCCGGGCGCCTAGTGAGGATCCTGGTCCCGGGTGTCATGAATGCGTCCGGAGTTGTCGTTCGCAGGGCGGTCGTCGAAGAAGGATGAGCGTCCATGTCGGGATCGACTTCGGCACGACGACGACCGTCATCGCCGTGTATGACCCCGTGTCGGGTGGCGCCGAGACGGTCAACCTCGCGCCCCTGACTGCAGACGTCGAACAGAACGGTCATCGGACCCACTTCGTCCCCAGTCTGGTCCACTACTCAGCTTCGGCAACGCTCGTCGGGGCACCTGCACGGGCCCATCTGAACGACTCTTCAACAATCAAGTGGATGAAGCCGACCATCGTTCACGAACACTACGACGGCCCACGGAGAGTGGCCGACGGACGCGACGTCACATTGCGTCAAGCCGGTGCCGACCTGCTCGGCTCCGTGAGGAGCAGGTTGGATGACCTGGCCTATGAAGACGTGACGGTGTGTTTCACCGTGCCGGTCCACAGCTTCGAGCCCTACACGGCGTGGCTCGAGTCGGTCGCGGCCGACGAGGGGTGGTCGAATCTCAAGTTCGTCGACGAAGCCAGCGCGGCCGCGGCCGGCTATGAGGCAGCTGTTCATCCCGGCGACTCCTACATGGTGTTCGACTTCGGGGGTGGCACTCTCGATGTCGCAGTTGTCCAGGCGCAGGGGGTGGCAGGTGACGGGTCCCCGAGGATGAGGATCCTCGGCAAGTCGGGAGCTGACATAGGTGGACGGAACATCGATGCATGGTTGGTCGAGTGGGCAGAATCCGAACTCGGCCTCGATCCGCAGACGGGCAATTATCTCCGCAATCAGCTGGTTGCGTCCGCGGAGCGCGCCAAGGAGGAACTGTCGTCGGCCGGATCCGCCACGATCTCTGCGATCGACCCGAGGAACGGGCGCACCCGGCGCGTCTCGATCGATTCCGCGACGTTCGAGAGTTTGCTGGATGCGAACAATCTCTTTGATCGGATCGAGGAGACGATGAAATCCGCCCTCAGGCGTGCTGCGGCCGCCGGAGTCCACGACGACGACCTGAAGTTTGTCGTGACAGTTGGAGGATCCTCCATCATGCCGGCGGTGCAGCGGCATCTCCGCCGACGGTTCGGATCCCAAAGGGTGCGACTTGACAGGCCCATCGATGCCGTGGCCAGGGGGGCGGCCCTCGTTGCAGCCGGGATGCAGGTCGACAATTGCCTCTATCACCGCTACGAGCTCCGGTACCTAGCCGATGGAGAGGAGAAATTCGCCCCGGTCTTTGATCCGGGAACCGAATACCCGACGCCGGGTTGGCCGTGGTCGCAGGTCATCACATCGACGTCACCGAACCAGGGCACGTTCCACCTCGAGTTCTACGAGACGGACCCTCACCGTGTCGTGGCGGGAGGCGTGGAGATTGTCTACCGCTCGGATGGATCGGCCGATGTGGCGAGGTCCCGCGCGAATTCGGGAGTCGTGCGCAGCAAGTTCCACCTCGAGGAGATCCAAGCGACGCCGAGTGGTGTCGCCGGCGAGGCATGCCTCGATGTCGACCTTCGCGTCGACGATGCGCGCCGGCTCGTCATCAGGGTGCGCGACATAAGAAACGGGAAGGTCATCATGGACGACGTGCAGGTTGTCCGACTAAAGTGACGATCCCATGTCTCGTGTCACTCAATTGTGTCAGGCAACTGCCACACCACGACGTCGGGCTCCTGGGGATGGCGACATCTGGGTTCCATGAGGTCGGGTTGACTCTGGACATCTGCGATGAGATAGACCACTCCTCGGCGGGGAGCAACTGAAGGAGAGGGTCATGGCTGGTTGGTGGCGGAGGTTCTGGAGGAGTCGCAGCGGGCACGTCGCAGAGGCTCTCGCCCCTCCCTTCGACGTGGTCGCCCCCGGGGATGAGCCAGCGTCGCCGTTGCACGAACTGGTCCTGCTCGCAGAGATGGCAGAGTCGCTCCAACGGGTCGCGGAACGGGATGACACTGTGCTGACAGTCGTCCAGGACCTGGTGTTCGAATTGCGCAGGACGAGAGAAGAGTTGCTCGGGGCCATCGCAGCACTTCCTAAATCGATCGGATCCGTGCGGGGCCGGGTCGAGGTGGACGAGCGCGACCCGAGCCTCGCGCCCGCTGTCGCCGAAGTGCTCGATCTGTCGGCCTCTGAGGAGACACCCGACGGCATCTATCTCCAGCATCTGCAAAGAATCACCGGGCATTCGAGCGTGTCGACGCTTGCGGGTCGCCTGCTCACGATCACAGTGATCGGGCGCCTGAGGGACGGCTCTGTCGGATGGTGGTGCGAGGACGAATTCGCAGCCGGGCGACTTTCGTCCCAGCTGCTGGGTGATCTGATGCCCCAGGAGGGCGATTACCTGCGCGCGAGGGTGGTGTCGCACGAATGGGGCCATGTCGTCATTGCACTCGTGCCCGGATCATTGAGGAGCCCGGTGGCAGTGCGCGCCGCGTCTGCGTACGTGGCCGATCAGGAGCAGGAGATTCCCGAGTCGGTCCGCGGGTCGTGGAAGGAGAGAGTGCGTGCCGGCACGATCGTCCTGGCGCGCGTACCCTTCGACGGCTACCTTCCCATCGACCGACAGGGTCGTCTGGCAAAGGAGCGCCCGAGTCTGTTCATGCGATGGGAGAATGAGTACGCCGTTCTCAGGCCCATCTACGACAGCAGGGGTTGGGTGGGTCGAGGCGACCTCGGTTCCCGTCTCCGGGACACGTTCTGCCTGACGAAGCCATCCGTTGTGCGCGACGCCGAATATGACATCGACCCGAACAACCTCCTCAAGGAGCTCGGGCAGATCGGCAAGAACGATGCGCTCACCCTGGGGATACCCGTGTCAGTCCCGGTCTCCGGGCCGACGACCCCCGCGGCTCAGCCATCCGCACACGGCTCGCCGGACGCTCCTCCTGATGTACCCACGACGGCCTCCGTCGAGCCGCCAGGCCTGGTCGGGGAGTTGTGCCGCTACGTGAGGGCGATGGGAGGAGTGCGTGATCATGCGCATCTCGTCGAGACGTCGGTTGTGTTCGCACTGCGCCAGCAGCGGTTCCGCGACATGGCAGGCGCGGGTGGCCTTCCGTTCTCGGAACTCGGCAACCTGGTCGCACAGTCGGCGCGGTACTTCGGAGCACCCCGAGGCTCGTCGCTGTCTGAAGTTGTTGTCAGGGTCCTCGAGGGTGCCTCAGAGGCAACCGGGCTGGTACTGGAGGTCTCGTTCGACCACAACAACCTGCCGGTTCTGATCGTGGCGGGAGCTGGTCGAGATCGGTGGACGACGGAGAGGACATCCGAGCGGAGTGACCCCCGTCCGATCGATCGTGACGTTGAGTATGTCGATGAGCGGGCGCCGGGTTTCGTTCTGACGGACGACTATGAGACGCCTGATCTCATCCTGCTCGACCAGTACTCGACGGCAAGGATGGCCGGCGACCACAGGGTGAGGTTGGACGAGGAATTGGAGAGGTTGCGAGTCGACTCGTCGGCACCTGCATTCGTGATCGGCTCCGACGCCGAAGCCGGGTGGGCTGCCTTCCAGCGGGCCGCGCGGACCAACGGCTGGGAGGTGGCCATCGCCCATGAACGTGACGAGGCTCTGCAGGTTGCCGCGGATCTGGTGCATCGACATGGGGCGCAATTGGTCACTGTCATCTCGACTTTCGTCGACATGGTCGGAGAACTGGAGAATCGGGGGATAGAAGTCCAGTTGGTCACCGCTGTCGGGTGAGCAGGCTCTGGCGAAAATCTCGGATGGTGTCGCACCGTGGACGCCGAGCGTGTCTCGGAATCAGGCAATCTCATCGCGCAACACTCCTTCGCGCAATGTCATTCGGAACATGTTGGCGCCGATGTTGCCGCTCCGAATGGACTGATCCACAGATGATCTCTTGCGCGGTGCACTCCTGGTGCGACTGAAATGGTCGGGCTCTGAAGACAACTCGAGAGGTGTTGTCGGCAGGTTGTCTTGTGGGCTTTGCGATCGGCGTCACTGGATGTGTCGCCAGTGTGGAGTCACTCATCTCCAGTGTTGTGCGCGAGGTCCCCGTCAGCGCAAGCGTGTTGACTGAAATCAAGATCAATGGATATTGGATTGGGCCTGGGGCGAACCTGTGCGGTGTCGATCTGTCTGGCGCTGATCTATCTAGTGCGGAGCTGAACCGCGCGACCCTGTCTGGCGTGGACTTGTCCGGCGCAAACCTGCGCGGCGCAAACCTG